>Ga0209025_1000411_pt1 | contig 86058 bp, 70 predicted proteins | sample AraplaMF_Col_mLB_FD_184256 | JGI IMG/M metagenome (GOLD analysis project Ga0209025, IMG submission 184256) | Arabidopsis root microbial communities from the University of North Carolina, USA - plate scrape MF_Col_mLB (SPAdes) (version 2) | ecosystem: Host-associated > Plants > Roots > Endosphere... | reverse complement strand
CGCGCAAGCAGCGCCTCGGGCAAGCCCTCCCCTTCCGTGCCGACGACCAGCGCCATGCGCGCTGAAGCCGGAATGGCGCGTATATCGGTCTTGCCGTGCGGCGAAAGCGTCCAGATGGCAAAGCCCCGTTCGGCAAGCGCCAGGAGCACATCCAGCGCCTTGCCGCCGCGCCGATGCGGAACACTCAGCACCGAACCGACCGAAACACGCAACGCCTTGCGGTAAAGCGGATCACAGGAAGTTTCGTCGAGCAGCACCGCATCCGCCCGGAAGGCGGCGGCATTGCGGAACATCGAGCCGGCATTGTCGTGGTTGGAAATGCCGCAGCCGACCAGCACCAGCGCCCGTTCCGGCAGCGCCGCGAGAAGGGCACCCTCTCCGCCATCCTCCCGCCGGCCGAGCGCGAGAACACCGCGATGCAGATGGAAGCCAACGACGCCGTTAAGCACATCGGCCTCGGCGACATAGACCGGCACATCGGCCGGAAACCGCTCCAGGATGGGCAGCACGCCCTCGACGCGATTGCGCAGCAGCAGAATCTTTTCGGCGAAAAAGCCGCGGTCTCCCGCATGCGCCTCGGCGAGCATGCGCAGCACGACGGTGCCCTCGGCGATGAAGCGGTTCTCGCGACCCGTCAGGTCGCGCTCTCTTATGTCGCGGAATTCGGCGAGGCGCGGATCGTCGGCGCTGTCGATGGCGATCGGGACGGCGGCCATGCCGACCTCAATTGCCCGCGACGGTGACGTCGGCGACGGTACGGCCGGTCCTGAGGTCGAAGACCAGCGCCTTGTTCTTGCCCTCGACGGTTTCGCCGTAAAACAGGATCTGCCCTGCAGACAACGAGGTCGACTGCACCTTGAAGCCGAGCGGCAGAGAAACGGTCGCGGCAAGCGGCGCATCCGAGGGCACGCCGGAGGCGGCAACGGTTGCTGCCGTCTCCTTCGGATCGTCGCGCATCGTCTTGTAGACAACGGCACCGAAGACCGCCATAAGGCTCACGAACATGATGGCGCCGGAAACGATCTGCAGGCGGACCATCTTGCGCCGGACACTTTCCATCGCCGGATCAAGGGGCTTCTCTTCCTGGTCGTCTGGCTCGATTGCTGTCATCTGTGCGTCCCGTTCTAAAAAAATACGTCGGAGAAGAAGCGTCTTGAGCGACCCCTTTAAACAAGCAGCCGGCAATAGAAAAGTCCTGACTGCCGATGAAACCGCCCAAGGCCGGCTCGACGCCTGGCTGACGGCGCAGGTCGGCGAGGAATTTTCGCGCAGCCGCATCAAGGCGCTGATCAAGGACGGCCAGGTTTTTCTGCGCGGAGAACCCGTCACCGACCCGCAGCGCAAGGTGCGCACCGGCGATAGTTTCGAGATCACGCTGCCCGAGCCGGAAGACCCGACGCCGCAGGGCGAGGACATCCCGCTCGTTATCCTCCATGAGGACGACGACGTCATCGTCATCTCCAAGCCTTCCGGTCTCGTCGTCCATCCCGGTCCCGGCAATTGGACGGGAACGCTGGTCAACGCACTGATCTACCATTGCGGCGATACGCTCTCCGGCATCGGCGGCGTGCGCCGCCCCGGCATCGTCCACCGTCTCGACAAGGACACGACAGGGGTCATGGTCGTCGCCAAGAACGACATCGCCCATCGCCACCTCTCGCTTCAATTTGCCGACCACGGCCGCACCATGCCGCTGGAGCGGGCCTACCAGGCAGTCGTCTGGGGCCGGCCGCGCTCGCTGACGGGCACCGTCGACGCGCCGCTCGGCCGCGCCACCGGCGATCGCACGCGCCGCGCCGTCAAGCGCCCCGACAGTCATGACGCCGACGAGGCGATCACGCACTACACGGTGGTCGAACGCTTCCACGAAAAGCCGGACGCGACCGCGTTCGCCTCGCTGGTCGAGTGCCACCTCGAAACCGGGCGCACCCACCAGATCCGTGTCCACATGGCCCATATCGGCCATCCGCTGCTCGGCGACACGGTTTACGGCGCCGGCTTTAAGACCAAGGTCAATCTTCTGCCCGAAGAGATCCGCAAGGTCGTCAACGGTTTCGACCGCCAGGCGCTGCATGCCTTCATGCTGCAGTTCGAGCATCCCCGCACCGGCGAAATCATGCATTTCGAAGTGCCTCTGCCGGACGATATGGTGGAATTGGTCGAGGCACTGCGGCGATAGAGACCCCTCCCCCAACTCACACCTGCGTGAGCGGCACCCTTGAACCGCCGTTTCGCCACACTTATCTGTATATGGATTTAGTGCGGGCTCACAGTAGAGCCGCACGTCCCGGTTTGCCTTTTTTAACGCGAGAACGCGTTTCCATCGGGGGCCGGAATTCACTTTAGGAGGGTGCACTATGGCCCGAAATACCTTGCCGTCCATTACCGCCGGCGAAGCCGGTCTCAATCGTTACCTCGACGAAATCCGCAAATTCCCGATGCTCGAGCCGCAGCAGGAATACATGCTCGCGAAGCGTTATGCCGAGCATGGCGATCGCGACGCCGCTCACAAGCTCGTCACCAGCCATCTTCGCCTCGTCGCGAAGATCGCGATGGGTTATCGCGGCTACGGCCTGCCGATCGGCGAAGTCGTCTCCGAGGGCAATGTCGGCCTGATGCAGGCCGTCAAGAAGTTCGATGCCGAGCGCGGCTTCCGCCTCGCCACCTACGCCATGTGGTGGATCAAGGCCTCGATCCAGGAATATATCCTGCGCTCGTGGTCGCTGGTGAAGATGGGCACGACCGCCAACCAGAAGCGCCTGTTCTTCAACCTGCGCCGGCTTAAAGGCCGCATCCAGGCGATCGACGACGGCGACCTGAAGCCGGAGCACGTCTCGGAAATCGCCACCAAGCTGAACGTCTCGGAGGAGGAGGTCATTTCGATGAACCGCCGCCTTTCCGGCGACGCTTCGCTGAACGCGCCGATCAAGGCAGCCGAAGGCGATAGCGGTCAATGGCAGGATTGGCTGGTGGACGACCATGACAGCCAGGAAGACGTGCTGATCGAACAGGATGAGCTCGACACCCGCCGGCGCATGCTGGCGAAAGCGATGAGCGTGCTGAACGAGCGCGAACGCCGCATCTTCGAGGCTCGCCGCCTCGCCGAGGATCCGGTGACCCTGGAAGACCTTTCGACCGAATTCGACATCAGCCGCGAACGCGTCCGCCAGATCGAGGTCCGCGCCTTCGAAAAGGTGCAGGATGCGGTCCGCAAGGAAGCCCTGGAACGCGCCAAGGCCGTCCGCGTCGTCGAAGCCACGGCATAAACCTGCCGCGTGATAGAATTGAAGAAGGCGGGTCCTTGCGGCCCGCCTTTTTTGTTTCATTCGCTTTTCGCAGCCTCGTCAGCCGCCAAAGTCCGATAAAGCTGGCATTGCGGAAAAAACCATCACTGGCTCGTCGACACATCCCCGAGGGCGGTCCATTCCTTGATCGCGGTGTTGAAGGCGTTCGTTCCGGTATCGCCCTTTTCCATCGTCAGCAGCGCACGGCGGCCGTTGCGATAGGTGATCGGCATATCGATCCAACTACGGGTCGCCATCAGGTCGAGATTGGCCTTGCGCGCATCGGGATAGTCGTTGAGCGCGATCATGTGGAAATCGTCGGTGATTTTGGCCGGAACCGCAATCAGTGCGTCACCACGGTCCTGCTCCGTGCGCTTCATCGAGATGCGCTGGACGCTGTCGATGCTGCCACCTTCGAAATTCGGCGGCACCGAGAAGACGACCTCGACGAGATGGCTTGCCGGCAGCGACGGATCGGAATTGCGCTTGAAGGTGATGAGAGCCGAGAGATTGCGCTCGGGCACGCTGACATTGCCCTGCACCGTCGCCTCCTGCCGTCCGCCCTGACCGGCCTCGTGCTGCACACTCCAGACGACCGATCCCTCGATTGCCGTCGGCGAACTCTGGCCGATGCGCTCCTCATAGAGGAACATCTTTTGCGACGAACCAACGGGCGCGGTCTGCTGCGGCGATGCCGCCGGACCGTTCGGCGTCAGCGTTTCGGCGGGTGCCGCATCGCCCTGTGCGCTGGCAGCCGGCGTATCGGCTGCCGCGACGTTCTGCTCGGCGACCGATTTTCCTTCTGCCGTCGGCGTTCCCGGCACCGTGGCCGGTCCGCTGTCGACCTCTGTCCCATCGGTCAGCAGCCGCTGAGTGAATTTCGAATTGGCCGCGGCGCCGTCATTGTTCATTGACGCCACCTGCGGGTTCGGGTTCGGCTGCGCCGGTGCCACTGGCGTATTCTGCGCTCCTGGCGTGGTCGGCTGAGCAGGCGTCGCTGGCTCAGGCTGGGCAGGCGTCGCGGGGCCAGCCGGCGGTGTTGCCGCCTCGTTCCGGGTCGCCTGCGACGGTGCCGAACTGACAAGCCCGTCGACCATCGCCACCAGCGCCTCTCTGTTCATCCAGCCGGCATAGGCGCCGCCACCGATCAGGATGAGGGCGAAGAGGAGCGTGATCACGGTGCCGAGGCCGAAGCGACGGCGCTTCGGCTCCATCCGGAAATTCTTGCCCTGCAGCTTGGACGCAACAATCTGATCGATATCCATCGCCGGACTGGAGTCATCGTCGTCAGCGGCGACCGAACCGCGACGGTCGTAGCCGCGCAGCGCCTTCGCCTCGCGCCAGTCCTCGCTCGGCGCGGCGCTGGCAGGCGCCGGCTTGCCGTTGTGCACTTCTGCGAAGATATCGACATCGTCGAAATGCGAAGCGACCGGCGTCTTCTTATTGCTGCCGGCCTCGATCGGCGGCAGATCGTCGAAAGCGGCCGTCTCCCAGGAGAAACTTTCCTTGGCAGCCGGCATGACGGCGGCGGGGGCCGCATTTTCGAGGCTCGATATCACCTCCTCGAAGGCGCGCGCCGAAGCATCCGCGGTGATCGGCGCCGTCTGCGAATATTGCCTGAGTTCCTCTTCCGCCCATTCGGTCTCCGCATCCTTGGGCGCCGGAGCCGGCGTCTCGGCGGCGGGCTCGGCCCAGACGGGATCGAAATGCGCCACGGCGTCGGCCTGCAGCGGCTCCTCGCGGCTGTGCTCGACGAACTCCTGCGGGCGATCGAAATCGGCGACCGGCTCAACCAGCCGGTTCGACGCGTGATCTATGCCACGCGTGACCGGCTGAAGCGGCTCGGCGGGCTCGTAAGCCTCCTCGACTTCCGGCTCGTCAGCCTCCACCGCCACCGGTTCCGCCGCAACCTCTTCGGCTTCCGCAGGATGCTGCTCGTCCGCATGATAGTCGCCGGCCTGTTCGTCGTGATCCCCGACGGGCGGCTCCCAGCCGTCATGTTCGGCCGGCACATCCTCGGCAGCGACGTCGCGCGCCTCGCTGGCATGCCATTCCTCGGCCGGCGCTTCCTCCTCATGCGAGGGATGCCAGTATGTCTCGGCGGAAGCAGGAGCTTCCGCGGGAACAGGAGTTTCCGCGGGAACGGATGCTTCCGCGGAAAGGGGTTCCTCGGCAGCGACCTCTTCCTCAGCTTCCTCGGGCGAGGCAGCTTCCACGTGACCGGGCTCGTCGGCGGCCTCGGCCGCTTGCGGCTCGGCATAGGCTTCGTCAACCGGCTCCTCGACATCAGTCTCCGGCACAGGCGCCGGTTCGCTTTCGTCGTGAAGCGCTTGTTCTTCTGCGGAGTCCAGCGCGGTGGCGGCGGCAACAGGCTCGTCGAGCGACAGCGCCTCGGAGTGTTCACCTTCCACTTCGCGGATGGCGGCCTCGAGCTTTTCGAGCTGGCGTTGCAGCATGGCTTCCGGCGGACGCGGCTTCATGTTCTCGAGCTGCCGCTGCACTGCGCCGCGGGCACGTTCGTAGACCTTCACCCGCATTTCGGGGGTATTTTCAGCCAAGCCGTCGACGGCCCGCCGAATAACTGCAATAAAATCCGCCATCAGTACTTTCTCAAGAAGTCCGGTACCCTACCGAACCATCCTCCACAGTGACCCGTGAGCTTAATCCTCAAACGGATCGGTCACAAGTATCGTGTCATCCCGCTCCGGGCTGGTGGAAAGGAGCGCGACAGGCGCCCCGATCAGCTCTTCGACCTGGCGAACATACTTGATCGCCTGTGCCGGCAGGTCCGCCCAACTGCGGGCGCCGACGGTCGATTCCTTCCACCCTTCCAGCGTGATGTAGATCGGTTCGACCCTAGCTTGCGCTCCCTGGCTTGCGGGAAGATGATCAATCTGTTCGCCGTCGAGCATATAGCCGACGCAGATCTTCAATTCCTCGAGGCCATCGAGCACGTCGAGCTTGGTGAGCGCGATGCCGGTGATGCCGTTGGTGGCGATCGATTGGCGCACCAGCGCGGCGTCGAACCAGCCACAGCGCCGCTTGCGTCCGGTCACCACGCCGAACTCATGACCTTTTTCGCCCAGGAACTCGCCGATCGCGTCCTTCAGCTCGGTCGGGAACGGGCCTTCGCCGACGCGTGTCGTATAGGCCTTGGTGATGCCGAGGATATAGCCGAGCGAGCCGGGACCCATGCCGGAACCGGCCGCGGCCTGACCGGCCACGGTGTTCGACGACGTCACGAAGGGATAGGTGCCGTGGTCGATATCGAGCAGGCTGCCCTGTGCACCTTCGAAGAGGATGCGGGAGCCCTTGCGGCGCTCCTTGTCGAGGAAGAGCCAGACGGTGTCACGGAACGGCAGCACCCGATCGGCGATCGAAGTCAGCTCTTCCATGATCGCTTCATGGCTGACTTCGGCGACGCCGAGGCCGCGGCGAAGCGCATTGTGGTGCGTCAGAATACGGTCGACCTTGCCGGAGAGGCTTTCGAGATCTGCAAGATCCATGACGCGGATGGCGCGGCGGCCGACCTTGTCTTCATAGGCCGGACCGATGCCGCGGCGTGTCGTGCCGATCTTGGTGCCGCTGTTCGACGCAGCATCCTCGCGCATCGCGTCGAGCTCGCGGTGCAGGGAAAGAATGAGTGTCGCATTGTCTGCGATGCGCAGGTTGTCAGGCGTAACCGTCACGCCCTGCGCCTCCAGCCGGCCGATCTCGGCGATCAGCGCATGCGGATCGACGACGACGCCGTTGCCGATTACCGCCATCTTGCCCGGGCGCACGACGCCGGACGGCAAGAGCGAAAGCTTATAGCTCGTGCCGTCGATGACGAGCGTATGGCCGGCATTGTGTCCGCCCTGATAGCGCACAACGATATCCGCACGCTCCGAAAGCCAGTCGACAATCTTGCCCTTGCCTTCGTCACCCCATTGCGAACCGACCACGACTACGTTCGTCATCCAACTCTTCCTGTTACCGGCGCTGAACCGCGCACCTGCTCAAACCCGCGCATCTATAAAGCTTTGTTTTTTGGAAAGCGACCCTGTTGTCACAGTAGATTGGGCTTTTTACGTGACAAATCAGCAGCCGGCAGGCTATTGCCCGTCACAAAACGCCGGACGACGACCGCAGAAAGACGGGAAGAACGCTCTTGCAAGCCACGGCCTATATCTGCCTCGTTATCGCCACCCTCTGCTGGGGCGGCAATTCCGTCGCCGGCAAACTCGCGCTCGGACATGTCAGCCCGATGATGCTGACCTTCCTGCGCTGGTTCCTCGCCGTGGCGGTGATCGTCGCCATTTCGGTGCCGCAACTGCGCAAGGACTGGCCGGTGGTCAGGAAGAACCTACCGCTGCTGCTGTTCTACGGCGTCATCGGCTACACGCTTTTCAACGCGATGCTTTATTCGGCCGTGCAATATACGACGGCGATCAACGTCGCCATCGAGCAGGCCGGCATCCCGATGCTGATCTTCCTGCTGAATTTCATGTTCTTCCGCACCGGCATCTCGCTGGCGCAATGTCTCGGCTTCGGCATGACGCTGATCGGCGTTGCTCTGACCGCCGCCCATGGCGACCTCACAACGCTGCTGCAATTGAGCCTTAACCGCGGCGACGGACTGATGCTGATCGCCATTGCCGCCTATTCGGTCTACACGATCTTCCTGCGCTGGAAGCCGCCACTCGACTGGCGAACGCTGATGGCGGTCCCGGCGCTTGGCGCCATGCTGACCTCGCTGCCGCTGCTCATCTGGGAGGCCGAACGCGGCGCCGCACAGTGGCCGGACCAGGCCGGTTGGGTCATCACGCTCTATACGGCGATCTTCCCCTCGCTGGTGGCGCAGATCCTCTATATCAAGGGTGTCGTAGCCATCGGCGCCAACCGGGCCGGGCTGTTCATCAATCTCGTGCCGGTATTCGGGACGCTGCTCTCCGTAGCTCTGATCGGCGAGACGCTGCAGTCCTTCCATGTCATCGCGCTGGTACTGACTTTGGGCGGCATCGCAATCGCCGAAAAGGGCCGGCCGAAAGCCTCGGCTCCGACCGTAACCGCCTCACCTCTGGATTAGGCCCTAACCAAGCTCCAGCGTCGTCACACCGAAGACGTGTTTCAGCGGGATGGCCGGCGCCGGCCCGCGATACATGCGCGTCGTCTCGAACACCGGTTGAAGGCCGAGGCCTTCGGCAAGCGCGACCGCCTCGTGGTTCTCCGCCGGAATGTCGATGAAGATCGCAGCCCCCTTCGCCTCGGGGATCAATTCGGCAAGCAGCGCCGCGGCGCTGTCGGCATCGTTGGCAAAGAGCGGGCCGATCTTGTAGCCCTCGTAGCAGCGGCGGATCGTGCCGTAACCGCGGATCTTGCCGCTCTTACGCACCACCGCCGAGCGACGGCCCTTGCGGCCGGTGCACCAGGCGGCAAGAAAGGCATCGCGCGGCTGCGGAAAGATCGCCGAATCATACCGCTGCAGGCCTTCGAGACGCGAATCGAGCACCGGCTGCGCGACCAGCGTCGAAACCGGCAAGGAGGTGGCGACACCGCCGTAGCGAATGGTGGAAGAGGCAGGCTCGAAGCCCGCCTTGCGGTAATTGTCCTGTTGTGCGGCAACGCCGTCGAGACCGATCGTCCGGTCTCCCGCGCTGGCGATGCCGGCCTCCCAGATCGCCTTGCCGTAACCCTTGCCGCGGAAATCGGGATGGACGATGTAGAGGCCCAGGAAGGCAAAACTCTCGCCATACTTGACGACCGAGATCGATCCGACGGGGACTTCACCGATGGAGCCGACGAAAAATCCCGACGGATCGGCCTCGAGAAATGCAAGCGAATCATCGAGGCCCGGGTTCCAGCCCTCCTGACGCGCCCATTCGAGTACGAGTTCCAGTTCGCCGGGCCGCATCGAACGAACGGCAAATTCCGAATTCATGCGACCTTCCCAGATTGAATGTCCCGCAAGTCCATCCCGGCAACGGCAAAGCAATTGTCAGGCCCCAGGCGCCCCGATTGCATCTGTCAATGATGGAGAACCGCGCTCATGGTGTTGACGACGCGTATAATCATTTTTCGATGCAATGCAGAAAGCTTCGTTTCCGCCTTACCATGAAACAATGCGGTTGCAAGCTCAAGCAAATTACTTGTGTCCCATTTTTCTTCCTGCCGCGGCAAATAAAACGCCGCGCCGACAGGATATCGCCTGCCTGATCCGAAAGGCGAGGAGAGCATTCCGGCCGAAATCATTTTCGCCAGCCGGCAAAAAGGATCACCGGCCGTTCAACCGCCCGTCGCGGTCTTCTGCTTTTCGATGCCGCTCGCCGTCGATGCGAAAAGACGGTCTGTCTCTGCGGCTGGGGCGGGATAACCGAAGGCATAACCCTGCAGGCCGTCGCAGCCGAGCTGCGCCAGCACGACGGCATGCGCTTCGGTCTCGATGCCCTCGGCGATCACCTCGACATCGAGCGCCTTGGCGATTTCCACGATCGACCCCACCACCCGCCGCTGCTCGGCGGAGCTGACGACCTCGGTGACGAGCTGCCGGTCGATCTTCAGCCGCTTCGGCCGCAGCTTGACGAGACCGATGAGCGAGGCATGGCCCGATCCGAAATCATCGATCTCGATGTCGATGCCCATCTGTTTGATATCGCCGATATGCTCGAGCAGTTTTTCGTCGCTGTCGTCGAGGAAAATCGTTTCGACCAGTTCGAAAACGATCACACCGGGCGGGATGTCGAGTTTCCTCAGCTTATTGAGCAATGCCGGATCGGCAAGGCGCGACGCCGAGATATTGACGGCGATGCGCGGAACCGCAAAGCCGCGCAACAGCCAGAACAGCCGGTCTTGGAGAACGTTTTTGAGGATCGCCGCGTCGATCTCCGCCGCAAGTCCGTGCTCATCGGCAATCTTCAGGAATATCCCCGGGGCGAGCACACCCTTTTCCGGATGTTTCCAGCGCGCCAGCGCCTCGAAGCCGATGACCTCCCGTGTCCTGGCGTCGAGCTGCACCTGATAATAGGGAACGATCTCGCCGCGCTCCAGCCCGAGCTTCAGCTCTTCGGCTAGCCGGCGCTTGGCGCGCAGATCCTCCTGCAGTTGCCGCGTGAAGAATTCGACGCGATTGCGCCCGAGCTTCTTGGCCTGGTAGAGCGCCAGGTCGGATTCGGCCAGCAGGTTGCGCGCTCGCCGATCGCCGCTCCAGGAAACGCCGATCGAGGCGCCGGATTGCAGCATCTCCTGACCGAAGCGGATCTTCTTGCGCAATCGGCGCTGGAGGTCCTCGGTGATCAGCTTCAGTTCCGTGAGATCGGTGAAATTCACCAGCACGATGACGAATTCATCGCCGCCGACGCGGGCGACCATGCCATTCGCGGGAATGGCAGCGGTAATGCGAAGGGCTGCCGTCCTGAGCACGGCGTCGCCGGCCGCATGACCGTGGCTGTCGTTGATCTGCTTGAATTGGTCGAGGTCGAGATGCAGGACCGCGAGCGTCGTGATGCTCTTGTCGGCCGGCAGCTCCGCGAGCCGCTTGTCGAGAAGGCGCCGGTTCGACAAGCCGGTGAGATAATCGTGATCGGCGACATGCTCGATGCGCGCATTGCTTTCCTCGAGCGCCAGCGCTCTCGCCTCGGCCACCAGCTTCTGCCGCGCCAGCTCCGCGTTGAGCTGTACGTCGGCAGTCACATCCCATTCGGCGCCGATGAAGGAAGGCGACCCCTCCGCATCCACGTAGAAATGCGCGCGCGAGCGCAGATGGCGGATTTCGCCGCTCGGCAGCACGATCCGGAATTGCGAATTATAGGCGCCCCGTGTCGCAATCGCGTGGTCGAAGTCGCGTTCGGCCTGCTCGCGATCGTCGGGATGGATGGCATTCGACCAGAGCCATGCCGGCACCTCCCGGAACGACTCGCCGGTCTCGTAGAGCCGGTGCATCTGCGCGTCCCATAAGATCCCGTTCTTCGCGATACTGTGCTCCCAGACACCGATCCGCGATGCATCGAGAGCGAGTTCGAGCCGGCGCAGAAGATCCTGAAACTCTTGTTCGGATCGTGTGGGTTTATTTTCTGGCAACGCGGTCTAGCCTTAGAAGCTTGCATAACTGCAATATGGTCTCAGGCCGGCATTAATGAAGCCTTGTCTTGATGATCGAACTCGTGACTAGGTGAACTGTTCGTTACGACTTTCCCCTTTTGGATCAAGGAACTTGCAGTCTACCGTATCTCGAGATCAATGGTTGTGCCGCGGCGGGTTTTTCGCGATCCGGCGGAATTCCGTCGCCCCCTCCAGCACCGCGCCGTCCGACAATTGCGTGACCGTTCGACGGTAGATCTGCTGCCACGGCGTCGCATCCGCCGGTACCGGCGGAATACCCTCACCCTTGCGCCGTTCGATCTCGGCGTCATCGACCAGCATGTCGCAGCGCCCCTCGTTGAAGTCGATGCGGATGATGTCGCCGCTACGAAGCCAGGCGAGGCCGCCGCCGGCCGCACTTTCCGGCGAGGCGTTGAGGATCGAGGGACTGTCCGCCGTGCCCGATTGGCGACCGTCGCCGATCGTCGGCAGGCTGCGGATACCACGCTTTAGGAGGTGATCCGGTGGCTGCATGTTGACGACCTCAGCCGAACCCGGCCAGCCGATCGGCCCGGCGCCGCGGATGACGAGGATGGTATTCTCGTCGATGCCGAGTTCGGGTTCATTGATGCGCTTGTGATAGTCCTCGGAACCGTCGAAGACCACCGCCCTGCCCTCAAAGACGCCTTCGTGCCCGGGTTCTTGAAGATAGCGCCGGCGGAAATCCTCTGAGACGACGCTCATCTTCATGATGGCGAAATCGAAGAGATTGCCCTTGAGAACGAGGAAGCCCGCCCGCTCCTTCAGCGGCTCGGCGAATGGCTTGATGACTTCGCGGTCGCGCGCTTGCCTGCCCTCCAGGTTCTCGGCCATCGTCCTGCCGGTCACCGTGCGACAGTTACCATCGAGTTTCCCCACTTGCAGCAGTTCCCACATGATCGCCGGCGTGCCGCCGGCGCGATGATAGCGCTCGCCAAGATAGACGCCGGCCGGCTGGACATTGGCCAGCAGCGGGATATCGAAGCCGTGCACCTGCCAGTCGTCCGGATGGAGTTCGACGCCGGCGTGCTTGGCCATCGCAGCCAGATGCGGCTGCGCGTTGGTCGAGCCGCCGATCGCCGAATTGGTGCGGATCGCATTGAGGAAAGCCTCGCGCGTCAGGATGTCCGATGGCTTCAGATCCTCGAACACGATCTCGACGGCGCGCCGCCCGGTGCGGTAGGCCATCTGGCCGCGCTCACGGTAGGCGGCCGGAATGGCGCCGCAGCCTGTCAGCGAAAGACCGAGCGCCTCGGCCAATGCATTCATCGTCGAAGCGGTGCCCATCGTATTGCAATGGCCGACGGAGGGAGCCGAATCGAGTGCGGCTTGCAGGAATTCTTCCCGGTCGATCTCGCCTGCCGCATATTTTCGCCGCATCCGCCAGATCACCGTGCCGGAGCCGGCCAGTTCCCCTTCATGCCAACCGTCGAGCATCGGGCCGCCGGAGAGCACGATCGCCGGAATATCGACCGTCGAAGCCGCCATGATCGCCGAAGGTGTGGTCTTGTCGCAGCCGGTGGTCAGCACAACGCCGTCGAGCGGATAGCCGTAGAGGATCTCGACGAGACCGAGATAGGCGAGGTTGCGGTCGAGTGCGGCCGTCGGGCGCTTGCAATTCTCGAAGATCGGATGCGTCGGAAACTCGATTGGAATGCCACCGGCATCGCGGATGCCGTCGCGCACGCGTTTGGCAAGTTCGACATGCACCCTGTTGCAAGGCGTGAGATCGCTGCCACTCTGGGCAATCCCGATGATCGGCTTGCCAGAGCGCAGCTCTTCCGGCGTGATGCCGTAATTCATGAAACGCTCGAGATAGAGCGCCGCCATGTCGATATGATCGGGATTGTCGAACCAATCCTGCGAGCGCAGGCGTCGCTGCGGCGAATGGCTGTCCGTCACTGCTTTCCTCCCGGCCAGCCATTCTTCTCTTCGAGATGGAGAAGCAGGCCGCTGTGATCCTTTTCGCCATTGCCGTTGGCGACGAATTCGCTGAATTCGGCATGCACCGCCGCCGTCAGCGGCAGCGTCAGCGACAGGGTCTTGGCCGTCTCCATGGCGGCGTTCAGGTCCTTCAGCTGGTTGCTGGACGAACCGCCTGGAGTAAACTGCCGCTCGACCATGCGCTTGCCATGGAGTTCCAGGATTCGGCTCTCGGCAAAGCCGCCGCGAATGGCGTCTCGGAAGGCCGCCGGCGAGCCGCCGCCCGCCTCGATCAGCAACATCGCTTCGGCGACGGCGCCGATCGTCACGGCAACGATCTGCTGGTTGGCGAGCTTGGCGAGCTGGCCCGCCCCGCTCGGACCGACGCGGGTTACCCGCCCCATCGGCGCAAAGACATCCGCAAGCCCATCGATCACATCCTTGTCGCCGCCCGCCATGATCGCGAGCGTACCGGCTTCCGCCCCGACGACACCGCCGGATACCGGCGCATCGACATGCTGGATGCCGCGTTCGGCAAGCCTCGCGGAATGATCGCGGGCGAAATGCGGGGCAATCGAACTCATGTCGATGACAGCGGTGCCCGGCGCCATCGCATCGGCCGCGCCCCGGTCGAACAACACGTCCTCCACCGCCCCGGCGTTGGTCAGCATGGTGATGACGACGCCGGCGCCGGAAACGGCTTCCGCCGGTGTTTTCACGCAAACCGCGCCGTCTTCCGCAAGCGCCTCGGCCTTGCTGGAATCGCGATTCCAGACGATGACGGCAAAGCCTCCGGCAAGCAGCCGGCGAGCCATGGGCGCCCCCATCAGGCCGGTGCCGAGAAAGGCGATCCGCCTGCCGTCATGACCTTTTCTCGAACTCGTCATTCAGTCCTCCCAAACCGTTGTCCACCTTTGATAGTCCCCTCGTTCCGCGATGCAAACCGTTTTGACGGACGTAGCGCATTTTTATCGAACGCCCCAAACGATACGGGCGAGAACCGAAGTTCCCGCCCGATTTACTCGACAAAGGAAGGTTGAATTCCGTTTATTCCGCCGCGAGCCGGATAACCTCCGCCTCTTCTTCCTTGTGTTCGTCCGGCTTGTGCTGGACGAGCGGACGGTTGCCCGTCAGCCGCCGCAGCAGCACGTAGAAAACCGGCGTCATGAAGATGCCGAAGAAGGTCACGCCGATCATACCCGAGAAGACCGCGACACCCATGGCGGCGCGCATTTCCGAGCCGGCGCCTGTGGAGACGACGAGCGGCACGACGCCCATGATGAAGGCGAGCGAGGTCATCAGGATCGGGCGAAGGCGAAGGCGGCTGGCCTCGATCGCGGCCTCCCGCGGTGTCCTTCCCTCGAACTCCAGTTCGCGGGCGAATTCCACGATGAGGATCGCGTTCTTCGCCGATAGGCCGACAAGGACGACAAGACCGATCTGAGTGAAGATGTTGTTGTCTCCACCCGTGAGCCAGACGCCCGTCAGTGCGGCCAGAACGCCCATCGGCACGATCATGATGATCGCAAGCGGCAGCGTCAGGCTTTCATACTGGGCGGCCAGCACGAGGAAAACGAGCAGCAGAGCCAGGGGGAAGACGACAATGCTCGAATTGCCGGCAAGGATCTGCTGATAGGTCAGATCCGTCCATTCGAAGTCGATGCCCGCCGGCAGGGTCTCGTGAAGGATCTTCTCGATTGCCGCCTGCGCCTGGCCGGACGAGAAGCCCGGTGCCGGACCGCCGTTGATATCGGCAGCGAGGAAGCCGTTGTAGCGGTTCGCACGCTCCGGACCAGTGCTTGGCTCCACCTTCAGCAGCGCCGAAAGCGGGATCATCTCGCCCGATGCCGAACGGACCTTCAACTGGCCGATGTCTTCCGGCTGGGCGCGGAATTTCGCATCGGCCTGCACACGGACGCTGTAAGTGCGGCCGAAGGCGTTGAAATCGTTCACATAAAGCGAACCGAGATAAATCTGCAGCGTCTGGAAGACGTCGGTGACGGAAACCCCGAGCTGCTCGGCCTTGGCGCGGTCGAGATCGGCATAGAGCTGCGGCACGTTGATCTGGAAGCTGGAGAACAGCCCCGCAAGCTCAGGCGTCTGGTAGGCCTTTGCAAGCACTGCCTTCGTGGCCTCGTCGAGCGCCTGGTTGCCGAGGCCGGCACGATCCTCGATCTGCAGCTTGAAGCCGCCTGTCGTGCCGAGACCATTGACCGGCGGCGGCGGGAACATGGCGATGAAGGCATCCTGGATGGCGCCGAATTTCTGGTTCAGCGCCATAGCGATTGCGCCGCCCGAGAGATCCGGCGTCTTGCGCTCTTCGAAGTCCTTCAGCGTCACGAAGACGATGCCGGCATTCGAGGAGTTGGTGAAGCCGTTGATCGACAGCCCCGGGAAGGCGATCGCATTGGCAACGCCCGGCTGCGCCAGCGCGATATCGGTCATGCGCTTGATGACGTCTTCCGTGCGGTCGAGGCTTGCAGCATCCGGCAACTGGGCGAAGCCGATCAGATACTGCTTGTCCTGAGACGGCACGAAGCCGCCGGGGACCGTGCTGAACATGCTGTAGGTCGCACCAACCAGCGCCAGATAGATCACCATGACGATGCTTTTGCGCGACAAGAGCCCACCCACGCCCTTGCCGTAGGCATTCGAACCCGCGCCGAAGACACGGTTGAAGCCGCGGAAGAACCAGCCGAAGATGGCGTCCATGAATCGCGTCAGCCAGTCCTTCGGCTGATCATGGCCCTTCAGGAGAAGAGCAGCCAACGCCGGAGAGAGCGTCAGCGAGTTGAAGGCCGAGATGACGGTCGAGATTGCGATCGTCAGCGCGAACTGGCGATAGAACTGTCCCGACAGGCCGGAGATGAAGGCGAGCGGGACGAAGACGGCGACGAGGACCAGCGCGATCGCAACGATCGGACCGGAGACTTCCTTCATCGCCTTGTAGGTCGCAGCCCGTGGCGACAGGCCATGTTCGATATTGCGCTCGACGTTTTCCACCACCACGATCGCGTCGTCGACAACGATACCGATCGCAAGCACCAGCCCGAACAGACTGAGCGCGTTGATCGAGAAGCCGAAGACATACATGACCGCGAAGGTACCGATGATCGATACCGGAACCGCGATCAGCGGAATGATCGAGGCGCGCCACGTCTGCAGGAACAGGATGACGACGAGGACGACGAGCGCAATGGCTTCGAGCAGCGTGTCGATGACCTTCTCGATCGAGGCGCGTACGAACTTCGTCGTATCGTAGACAATCTCGTATTTGACGCCCTGGGGCATGGCGAGCTGCAGCTGGTCCATGGTGGCGCGCACATTGTCCGCGATCTCGATCGCGTTCGAACCAGGCGCCTGAAGGACGGCAACGGCAACGGCCGGCTTGCCGTCAAGCAGCGAACGCAACGTATAGTCCGCAGCACCGAGCTCGATGCGGGCGACATCGCGAAGGCGGGTGATCTCGCCATTGGCGCCCGTCTTGACGATGATGCTGCCGAACTCCTCGGGCGTGCGCAGACGGCCCTGGGCATTCACATTAAGCTGCAGGTCCACACCCGGCTGGCTCGGCGAAGCGCCGATGATGCCAGCGGCGGCCTGAACGTTCTGGGAGCTGATGGCGTTGCTGATGTCGCTGGCGGCGAGATCATGCTCGGCCGCCTTCTGCGGATCGATCCAGACACGCATGGAATAGTCGCCGGCGCCGAAGACCTGCACCTGACCGACGCCTGCGATGCGGGCGAGCCGATCCTTGATATTCAGCGTCGCGTAATTGCGAAGATAGGTAATGTCGTGATTGTCGCCGTCAGAGACGAGGTTGACGACCATGATGAAGTCGGGCGAGCTCTTGACCGTGGTGATGCCGAGGGCACGAACTTCCGACGGCAGCCGCGGTTCGGCTTGGCTGACGCGGTTCTGCACGAGCTGCTGCGCCTTGTCCGCGTCGGTGCCGAGCTTGAAGGTGACGGTCACGTTGAGCACACCGTCCGATGTCGCCTGGCTGGACATGTAGAGCATGCCCTCGACGCCGTTGATCTGCTCTTCGAGCGGCGTTGCCACTGTTTCCGCGATGACGGACGGATTGGCGCCGGGGTAGGTGGCGCGCACGACGATCGACGGCGGCACGACCTCCGGATATTCGGAAATCGGCAGCGCGCGCAGGCCGATCAGGCCGGCAACCAGGATGAGGACCGAAAGAACGCCGGCAAAGACCGGGCGGTCGACAAAGAATCTGGAGATGTTCATATCAAAGCCCTCTCCGGGGTGAACATGGATGCAACGTCCCTCTCCGGCGGTTTGGGAGCCGCCGGCGGGTCATATCATTTCGGGTGTTGGCCTTCCCCCGGAGGGGAAGGCAAAGTCTTTACTGCGCGGTCGCGACCTTCTCTTCCATCTGAGGCGCGACGACGGCGCCGGGACGGATGCGCTGCAGACCGTTGACGACGATCTTTTCGCCGACGTTCAGGCCGCTTTCGACGACCCGCTGGCCGTCAGCCAGCGTGCCGAGCTGGACCTGCCGATAGGCGACCTTGTTCTCGCCATCGACGACGAAGACGAACTTCTTGTCCTGGTCCGTGCCGACGGCACGGTCGCTGATGACGATCTTGTTCTCGGCCTTCGGCTGGCCCATGCGCACCCGCACGAACTGGCCGGGGATGAGGCGTCCGCCCGGATTGTCGAAGACGGCCCGCACGCCGATCGTGCCGCTTGATGCATCCACCTCGTTGTCGATCAGCTGCAGCTTGCCCTTGATCGGGGTACCGCTGTCGGTCAGCGTGCCGACCTCGACCGGGATCTCTTCGACGGCAGGCAGGGCGCTGTCCGTCTGCGGAAGCTGGGCAAGCGCGCGCGTCACCATCTCTTCGCTGGCATTGAAGCTCGCATAGATCGGATCGACGGAAACGAGCGTCGTCAACGCCGGCGAGGTCGAACCGGCCGCGACGAGGTTACCGGCGGTCACCTCGATCTTGCCGATGCGGCCGGAAACCGGAGCCCGCACCTCGGTGTAATCGAGATCGAGCTGGGCCGACTGCAGGGCGGCCTGCGCCGAACGCAGCCCCGCCTGGGCCTCGGCCAGTGAACTCTGGCGCTGATCGAGATCGCTCTGGGAGATGGTGCGATTGTCGGAAAGCCTGCGGCCGCGGTCGAGTTCGGTCTGTGCCAGGCTGACCTTGGCTTCGGCCGAAGCGACCTGACCTTGCGCCTGCGCCACGCTCGCCTGGTAGGGGGCCGGGTCGATGGTGAAGAGCAGGTCGCCCTGCTTGACCAGCGCCCCTTCACGGAAAGCCACCGACAGGATGGCTCCGGCAACACGGGAGCGCACCTGCACCCGGTCGACCGCTTCGAGACGGCCGGAGAAATTCTCCCAGGCCGTCACGTCGCGCGCCGCAACGACGGCAACCGTCACCGGCACAGCGGGAGCCTGCGCGGGGGCGGAAGCGGCCGTGGCGGTCGTGCTCATCGGCAGTTCGAAAAACAATGCGGCCCCGGAAACGGACGCAACAAGGCCTATGCCGGCGCCCAACAGGGCCCAGCGCTTACTTCTGGACGTCATGAGTACTCTCCTTGCGGCCCCAGGCCGCCGAAATATCAGGTCTTCTTCAATGCAATTGCGGTTGGACGCTTACGTCCCGAAGGAAGCTTCCGAAATGGCGGCTGACGTTTTCCTGCCAGTCGGGCGCTCCGTCGGATTTCCCACCATAAATCGAGGGCCAGCCCGTCCCGGCGGGAAGAACATGCTGGCGCACACCGACGCCGGCCTGTTTCAGGCGGGCACCGTAACCAATTGTTTCGTCGTGCAGAGGATCATCCTCCGCGGTGAATATCAGCGCCGGCGCGACGCCGGAAATACGCGAACAGAGGCACGGCGCCGCATAAGGATGGCAACCGCCGCCGCTCAGATAATGGCTCCAGCCTTCCGTCCAGCGCTGGCGCATGCCGATGGCCTCGGCCTTGCGGATCGACGACGTACCCATAAAGGGATCGAGCAGCGGCGAAATCAGCACCTGGCCGTCGAGCGCATCCGGCATCTGGTCGCGCGCCTTCAGCGCCACACCGGCAGCGACATTGCCGCCTGCCTCTTCGCCGGCAACGAAGAGCAGCGACTTGCGGTCGCCAAGACCGGCGCGTTTGTTGGCGAGATAAGTGAAAACCGAGAAAGAGACTTCCAGCGCCTGCGGAAACAGATTGCCGGACAGGCTGCTGTAGTCGGCGGCGACGACGATGGCGCCGGCCTTGGCCAGACTCATCGCCACCGGCCGGTCGACGTTCTTCTCGCTGTCGAGAAAGGCGCCGCCATGCAGGTAAAGCACGATCGGCGGCCCCTTGCCGTAATCGGCGCCCTGGTAGATGCGTGCGGAAACGGGGCCGATGGCCACCTTATCCAGCAACATATCTTTCCATTCCACCGTCATGCTTCCGGTCTCTTTGCGTCGGCCGCAGGCAGACAACAGCTGCCGCTTGCATTTTCCGTAAAAAAGATATTGTTATTCCAACCAAGGAATAAGAAGCTATATCGCGATAACACTGTTCCAGATCTCGAACAATGGTGCAACGCAAACTGCGGATTTGAAACCGATGGATCAACTCTCGGCAATGCGCGTCTTCATTCGCGTCGTGGAGACGGGCAATTTCACCCGCGCCGCCGACATGCTCGCCATGCCCAAGGCAACAGTGACCAATCTCATCCAGGGCCTTGAGGCGCATCTGCGCACCAAGCTTTTGAATCGTACGACGCGCCGGGTCATGGTAACCACGGACGGCGCGCTTTATTACGAACGCGCCGCCCAGATTATTTCGGAGTTGGAAGAACTCGACGGCAGCCTCTCCAATTCACAAAGCCTGCCGAGCGGGCGGCTGCGCGTCGAGATGGCTGGTGCTTTCGCCGATTGGATCGTCGTTCCCGCACTCTGCGATTTTTATCAGCGTTATCCCGATATCCGCATCGACCTCGGTGTCGGCGACCGCACGGTCGATTATCTCGCGGAAAATGTCGACTGCGCGCTGCGCGCCGGCACGCCGGCCGACCAGTCATTGATTGCGCGACGCGTCTCCGAAGTCGAGATGATCACCTGTGCTTCGCCGAGCTATATCCAGAAATTCGGCATGCCCGAGCGGCCGGAGGATCTGGAGTCTGACCACTACTCCGTCAACTATTTCCGCGCCCAAAACAACCGAACGCTGCCCTTCGAATTTCGCCGGCGCGAGGAGGTGATCGAGACCAGTCCGCGTTACATCGCCTCGGTCAACGATAGCCGCACCTATCTGACAGCTGCATTGACGGGTCTCGGCATCGCGCAGGTGCCGATCTTCATGGCGCGCGAGCCGATTGCGAAGGGCGAGCTCGTGCGCGTGCTGCCGGATTGGCGCCGCGATGCGCTGCCGCTCTACGTCGTCTATCCCCCGAACCGCCATCTCAGTAACAAGGTGCGCGTCTTCGTCGACTGGCTGGTGAAGCTTCTGGGAGAGGCGAGACTGAACGACGTCTAAGCGCCAATACAAATACGGCCCGGAAGGCAGGGGAAAACCTTCGACGGGCCGCAATTTACAACTTTGAACATCAAGCCTGTCGCACCGCAGATGGGCGCGGCAGGCTCCGGAGGTTCGGAAGAGAGCGGCAGGGAATTCCACTCTCTCGCGATAAAACAGATATACGCACTCTCCGCAGGATTGTAAGGAAAAATTCCGCAATCACGTTCACATAATTGCGATGACGGCGGTCTGGAAGCCGCCGCCGGTCTGTCGTCAGATCATCCCGCCATTGGCGCGCAGCGTCTGGCCGTTGATCCAGCCGCCGTCCGGGCCGGCGAGAAAGGCAACCGCAGATGCAATGTCTTCGGGTGTGCCGAGACGTTCCAGCGGGTTCATCTTCGCCATGCGGGCGATGAGTTCGTCCGACTTGCCGCTGAGGAAAAGATCCGTGGCCACAGGGCCGGGCGCGATGGCGTTGACGGTGATGTTGCGGCCGCGCATCTCCTTGGCCATGATCGCCGTCAGTGTTTCGACGGCGGCCTTGGTGGCGGCGTAGACACCGTAGGTTTCAAGCTTCAGACCGACGACCGAGGTCGAGAAGTTGATGACCCGGCCGCCGTTGCGCAGGCGCTTGGCCGCTTCCCTGAGCGTATTGAAGGTACCCTTGAGATTGACGGCGATCTGGCGGTCGAAATTGGCATCGTCAGCCTCGGCAAGCGACGCGAGCATCATGATGCCGGCATTGTTGACGAGCACGTCGACCCCGCCGAAGGCGGTTTCCGCAGCATCGAACATGCGGCGGACGGCCTGCGCCTCGCTGACATCGGCTTTCGCCGTCAGCGCTTTGCCGCCGGCCTGCTCGATCTCCCGGGCCAGTTCCTCGGCCGGAGCCGCATTGCCGGAATAATTGATGACGACGGTGAAACCGTCCCTGGCGAGGCGTTGAGCGACTGCTGCGCCGATGCCACGGGAAGCGCCGGTGACCAGTGCGACCTTGCCGTTTTCGTTGGAAGCCATTGTCCTTCTCCTTCGTCCTGCGCCGCAGCGCGTTTTCGATGAGGACAAGATGCGCCTTTTCCAACAGCGGATAATCGTACATTATTCGGCATCAATATCCGGGAATAACGAACAAAAAGATGGACAGATTCGATGCCATGCGCGTGTTTTGCCGTGTCGTGGAACGCCGCAGCTTCACGCTTGCCGCCGAAGATACTGGCTTGCCGCGCTCGACCGTCACCGATGCGGTAAAGCAGCTCGAAGCCCGCCTCGGCGTGCGCCTGCTCCAGCGCACGACACGTCATGTCAGTGCGACGCTCGATGGCGAAGCCTATTACCAGCGCTGCCTGTCGATTCTTGCCGATATCGAGGATGCCGAAGGCGCTTTTGCCGGCGCCAAACCGAAGGGCCTGCTGCGCGTCGATGTGCACGGCACGCTTGCCCGCCATTTCCTGCTGCCGAGCCTGCCGTCCTTTCTCGAGACTTATCCAGAGATCGAATTCTACATGAGCGAGGGCGACCGGCTGGTCGATCTGGTGCGCGAAGGCATCGATTGCGTGCTGCGCGTCGGCACGTTGGGCGATAGCGACATGGTCGCCCGGCGCGTCGCCATGCTGGATGAGATTACGCTCGCCTCTCCCCATTATATCGCCACCCATGGCCTGCCGCAGCATCCAGACCGGCTTGCCGGCCACCGCATGGTCGGCTTCCGGTCCAGCAGCACCGGCAGCCTGTTGCCGCTCGAATTCATCGTCGACGGCACGGTGCGTGAGATCACCATTCCCGCCACCGTCGCCGTCAACGCCGCTGAAAGCTATATTTCAGCGGCGAGGATGGGCCTCGGCATGATCCAGATCCCGCGCTATCACGCCGAAACGGACCTTGCCGAGGGAGCGCTGATCCACGTGCTCAAGGATTTTCCACTGACCCCGACGCCGGTTTCCCTGCTCTACCCTCGCAACCGCCAGCTTTCACCGCGCGTGCGCGTCTTCATCGACTGGCTGGTGAAGGTCTTCGCTCGACAAAATTCCGAAAACGCGCTTCACTAAAATGCGCCCTGCTAATATGCGCGCCCTCGGAGAACGGCCATGGCACTCTACGATATCACCGTCTACCAGACGGAAGACGGTTTCGTCGTCGAATTCGGCGGCGAAGGCGAAGACAGCATTGCCGTGACGCTGCGGAGCACGCCTGAGCTGACCTCGGAAAACGCCGTCATGCGCGCCAAGACCCTGCTCGCAGCAGCCATCGAACCGGCCCATAGCGACGGCGCGCGCAGCAAGGATCCCGCCTTGCTCGAAGAAGAGCTGGAGGAGGGTCTGGAAGATTCCTTCCCGGCGAGCGACCCGGTCTCGGTTACATCGTCGTCGATCCCGATGCGCGATCCGAATGCCGGCCACTGATGCCTTTTGGGATGACGGCAGCCACACTGGATGTTATCTGCGTCTGATATGACGGATGGTGGAACGATATCAGGCGCGATCGGCGCCGGCACGCTCGCCGGCGAAAGCCTCAGGGCATTTTTCGAGCGCGATGCGATCGCCGTCTCCCGCGACCTGCTCGGCTGCCATCTGACCGTGAATGGCGTCGGCGGACGCATCACCGAGACCGAAGCCTATTTCCCCGATGACGAGGCCTCGCACAGCTTCCGCGGCCCGACCAAGCGCAACGGCGCCATGTACGGCAAGCCGGGCAATGTCTATATCTACCGCATCTACGGCATGTACTGGTGCCTGAACTTCGTCTGCCATCCGGGCTCGGCGGCCCTTATCCGCGCCCTGGAGCCGGAAACCGGAATCCCCGTGATGATGGAGCGACGCGGCACCGATGCGCTGACGTCGCTCTGCAGCGGCCCCGGCAAGCTCTGTCAGGCGCTCGGCATCGATATCGAGATCAATGACAGACTGCTCGACCGCCCGCCCTACGCACTCACGCCCTCCGCGCCGGTGCCTATAGTCTCGGGAAAACGCATCGGCATTACGAAGAATGCCGAAGTTCCGTGGCGCTTCGGCATTCAGGGATCGCGTTATCTCAGCAAGCCGTTTCGCTGACTATTCCATGACTGCGCTGTGGTCGACGGCGGGCGCCGCCTTCGGCTTGCGTAGCAAGAGCACCAGCGGGATGACCGCAAGCGACATCAGCATCAGTAGCTTGAAATCGTCCATATAGGCGATGATCGTCGACTGCAGCGTGATGATCTCGTTGAGCGAAGCACGCCCCGCCGCCGTTACCGGGCTGAGGCCCTGCGCCGCCACAGCGTTGAAGGCATGGTTGAACGGCGTCACATAGGCCGCGATCGATTCATGGTTGCTCTGCGTGTTCTCGACGATCAGGGCCGAGACGATCGAGATGCCGACCGCCGAACCAATGTTGCGCGACAGGTTGTAGAGGCCGGTGCCGTCGCCGCGCATATGGGCCGGCAGCGTCGCGAAAGCGATGGTCGTCAGCGGCACGAAGAGAAAGCCCAGGCCGGCGCCCTGGATGAAGCCGACCGAGACGATCGTCCATTGCGAAACATCGGGCGTCCAGCCGGTCATGTCGTACATCGCCCAGGCGGTTAGGCCGAGACCGAGCACCAGCAGCAAGCGCGTATCGACCTTGCCGATCAGCCGCCCGACAATGAACATGCACAGCATGGTGCCGAGCCCGCGCGGCCCCATGACGATGCCGGCGGTGATGACGGGATAACCCATCAGCGTCTGCAGATAGGGGGTCATCAGCGCCAGCGATGCGAGGTAGGTGACGCCAACCACGAAGATGAAGATCATGCTGACCGTGAAGTTCTGGTCGAGAAACAGCTTCGGATTGACGAAGGATTTTTCTGCCGTCAGCGTGTGCACCAGAAGCAGATAGAATGCGGCGGCGCAGACGATCGCTTCGAGCATGATCTCGCCCGAGGAGAACCAGTCGAGCTGCTCGCCGCGGTCGAGGAAGAGCTGCAGCGCGGCGATGAACAGGCTCATCATCCCGAAGCCGAACCAATCGAGTTTGGCGAGCGCATCCCTCTTCGTTTCCGAAACGAAGATGACGATACCGGCGAAAGCAAGCGCGCCGATCGGCACGTTGATGTAGAACACCCAGCGCCAGCTGATATTGTCGGTCAGCCAGCCGCCGATGACTGGGCCGAGGACCGGTCCGACCATGACCGAGACGCCGAAAAGCGCCATGGCCGAGCCGCGCTCCTCCACAGTATAGATATCGAGAAGGATGCCCTGGGAAAGCGGCACCAGCGATGCGCCGAACAGGCCCTGCAGCAGGCGGAAGGCAACGATCTGGTTCAGCGATTGCGCCAGGCCGCAGAGCACCGAAGCAACCACGAAGCCGGCGATGGCGACGAGCAGCACGCGCTTGCGGCCGAACTTGGCGGCGAGAAAGCCCGATGGCGGCGTCATGATCGCCGCCGCGACGATATAGGAGGTCAAGACCCAGTTGATCTGGTCGGCGGAGGCCGACACGCTGCCCTGGATATAGGGCAGCGCCACGTTGGCGATCGTCGTGTCCAGCGCCTGCATGATGACGGCGAGAATGACGCAGGCCGTGATCGCACCGCGATTGGCAACCGGCGTCGCCGCAGATGCAGAAGCGCTACTCATGATCCCCGCCCTGAGGCCGGCCCAGAAGCTTGTTGACGAAATCAGGCAGGCCGCGGACATGGCCGGTCTCGACATCGACCACCGTGCTCATGCCGACGCGGAGCGGCGGCTTGCCTTCGGTTTCCTGGATGCTGACGCGCATCGGAATGCGCTGCACGACCTTCACCCAGTTGCCCGTGGTATTCTGCGCCGGCAGCAGCGAAAAGCTGGAGCCGGAGGCCGGGCTGATGCTCTCGACCTTGCCCTTCCATCTCACGCCGGGATAGGTGTCGACGTAGATCTCGGCCGTCTGGCCGGGCTTGACGTAAGTGAGCTCGGTTTCCTTCGGGCTGGCGGCGATCCAAAGGTGATCGGTGGCAACAAGCGAGAAGGCCTGCTGCGACGCCTGCAGATAGGAACCGACCTGCAGCGCGTTGACATTGGTGACAATGCCGTCGAACGGCGCCTTGACGACGCTGTGGTCGAGTTCACGCTGGGCATTGTCGACATTCGACTTGGCTTGCAGGTAGAGCGGATTCTCCTCGACCGGCTGATCGGCGGAGCCGCCGAGCTGGGCGAGGGTCGTTGCGGCCTCCGCCTTGGCGACGGCAACCTTCTGCTCAGCGGCTTCCAGATTGTGCTTGGCTTCGTCATAGGCCGACTGGGTCGCGCTACCGTTGTTGACGAGGTTTTGCTGCCGATCGAACTGATCCCGATAGTAGGGCAGATCGGCTTGCGCCTGCGTGATCTCGGCAAGCGACTGCTGATAGCTGGCCTTGAGATTCATGATCTGGTTGCGCTGCGCGCCGAGCTGCGCCTTGGCGCCATCGAGCGCAATCTTGAAAGCATCCGACCGCAGGCTGAAGAGCACCTGCCCTGCCTTGACCGCCTCGTTCTCATGCACGTTTATCTGATCGACGATGCCCGAGACATCGGTGGTGAGTCCGACCATATCGGCCTGGATATAGGCGTTGTCGGTCGACATCACCTGGCCGCCATTGACATAATAATAGCCGCCGACGACGAGCGCCGCCGGCAGCAGGGCGAACAGGATCGGCCGCGTGAGACTGCGCCGGCGGCGGACCTTATTGCCGCCAGGCGCAGCCACGGCGGCAGCCGGCGCTGAATTGGATGAAGGCGCTTCGGCTACCGTTTCCTGCTGTTTCGCTTCCGTTTCTTCGACAGGAGTCTTGGCATTGGCGTCGGCAACGACGCGGAGGGGGGATTGATCAGCCATCGTTCGTCTCGTTCTCGTCAACCGGGCTCCGGCATGCCTGAACCAGGTTCGTCTTCATTACGGATAGGATGTGGAAAAGCTGCTCGCGCTGCTCGACTGAGACGCCTTCCAACGCTTCTGCGCGGGTGGTGTCGCCGAGCTCGCGCATTTCGGCGAGCAGCGGGTGCGCCTCGTCGCGCATGTAGAGCAGCCAGATGCGCCGGTCGGTCGGGTGCTGGCGGCGCTCGATCAGCCCGCGTTCGGCGAGCTTGTCGAGAATGCGCACCAGTGTGATCGGCTCGACTTCGAGGATTTCGGCAAGGCCACCTTGATGGATGCCTTCATTGTTCGAGAGATAGGCAAGCGTCTGCCATTGCGACCGGGTCAGCCCAAGGCACTTCGCGCGCTGCTCGAACCGCTTGCGCAGCAGCCGTGCGACGTCGTGGAGAAGGAAACCAAGGGTCGGAGTGGCGCTCATGAAAACCTGCGATCATTATTTATAAGCATACTTATGATATCGGTAGATATATTGAGCATGTACGCCACACAAGAGCTGGGATGCCAGATTCGGAAGCAGCGGCGAAAATGCCGCAGGCCGGCTCAGGCTTGTCCTGCAGTTCTTCCTTTCGCCGGTTGCAGACGCCAGACGGTAGCCGCGGCCCAGCTCCGCCCTAATTCTGCCTGTAGTCGTCGCCTCCGCCGGAGGCGCCGCATTGGGGAGCTCGATGGCGTTCTTCGAAAGCATGCTGACGCTGCTGCTGGTGGCGATCGTCTTTCTGCAATTCTCCAGGAAGTTCCGGATCCCTTATCCGACAATGCTGGCGATCGCCGGCGTCATCGTCGCCACCGTGCCTTGGGCGCCTGAGGTCGCAATCGATCCCGAGCTTGCATTGGCGCTGCTGGTCGCGCCCGTGCTTTTCGACGCCGCCTATGATCTGCCGCCGAGGACGTTGAGACACAACTGGCTGCCGCTCCTCTCGCTCGCCGCCATCGCCGTGATTTTGACGGCCGCCGCCGTCGCCACCGTCAGCGTGACGATCGCCGGCCTGCCGCTTGCCGCGGCCGTCGCACTCGGCGCCATCGTCGCGCCGCCGGATGCGGCGGCGGCGACCGCCATGCTCGACCGCTTCACCCTGCCGCGCCAGACCTATGTGATCCTGAAGGGCGAAAGCCTTCTGAACGACGCCGTCGCGCTCCTGATCTTCAGCGCCGCGGTGGCAGCCGCCGCGAGCCCCGCCTTCTTCGCCGGTGCCCTGACGGAATTGGCGCTCGCCGTGCCGGGCGGCCTCATCCTCGGTTACCTCATGGGCCGTCTCTACATGGTCGTCGGCCTGAGGCTCGCCGGCACGCTCGGCGGCACCCTGCTTGAATTCGTCGCCACTTTTGGCACGTGGATCATCGCCGAGCGGCTACACTTTTCGGCAATACTGGCGATCGTCGTCTACGCGATGGTCATCGCCCGCTACATGCCCGAGCGGCAGACGGCCCGCCACCGCATCCATTCCTATTCGGTCTGGGAGGCCGCGGTCTTTCTGCTCAATGTGCTGGCCTTCCTGCTGATGGGCCTGCAGGCCCGTCAGATCGTCCTCGACCTCGATCCCGGCCGCCTGGATTTCGCAATCACCTTCGCCACCATGGTTTTCGTCACGGTCATTCTCGTCCGGCTGGCCTGGGTGCTGTTTTATAACCGCGTCATCAACTTTCTTGCCGCGCGCGGGCGCACGAAACAGGCCGTTCCCACCTTCGCGACGAGCCTGCTTGCCGGTTGGTGCGGCATGCGCGGCCTCGTCACGCTGGCCACCGCGCTCGCCCTGCCGATCGACTTCCCCGATCGCGACATCATCCTGCTCAGCGCGCTCGCCGTCGTTCTCGGAACGCTCATCGTCCAGGGCCTGACGCTCGGGCCGCTGATCCGTTTCCTGAAATTCGAACCGGACACCTCCCTGGACCGCGACCTCGCCAGAGCCCGTGTCACGTTGATCGATGCAGCACTTGCCGAACTCGCCGGCGGCGAAGACAAATCCACCCGCATCCTGCGCGACGTGTACACCTCCGAGCGCGAGATCGCCGTGGACGGGAAACACCCGCGCGAGGTCAGCCGGCTCGACAAGCAGCGCCGCAATGTCATCGTTGCGAAGCGCCGCAGACTGGCGGCAATGCGCCGCGCCGGCGAGATCGACGACGATGTCTTTCACATGCTGGAACAGGAACTCGACTGGGCCGAACTCGGCGCCCTGCCGCCGGGCCGAGACGAGATTGTGGAGAGCTGACGCGCTCTGTGAAGTTTTGATGGATTCGAAAATCGTAACCAATTGGCATTTGCAATTTTTCGCCGCTGCCGTTTATAGTCCAATTCCATAGGGTTACGATTTTTCTGATCGACATTGCCTGCCGGCCTTCCTTTCCAAGGGATCGGACGCCGGAGAAATCCCCGGGGGCAGAGGCCTTCGTTCAAAGCAGCAAGACCTGAACAGCATCACTTCATCTTGAGGTTGGCGGCTAGTTAATCGGCTGCCAAGATTGGAGGACTGGTATGACCTACGCGCTTCGACAGATGCTGGTGTTTGGCTCTATCGCCGCATTCATGCCTTTGGCCGCGCTGGCTCAGAGCGCGCCGCCGCCCCCGCCCGTCACCGTCGCCAAGCCTGTTGTGCGCGATGTCGTCGACAGCGACGAATTCATCGGCCGCTTCGAGCCGGTCGACGAAGTCTCGGTTCGCTCGCGCGTCGGTGGGTACCTGCAGGAAATCCATTTCCAGGACGGCGCCTTGGTCAAGCAGGGCGACCTGCTCTTCGTCATCGACCAGAGGCCGTTCGTCACCGCGCTCAATCAGGCAAAGGCCGCACTCGAATCGGCGCAATCCGCCTTGGTCTTTGCCGATGCGCAATATAAGCGCACGCAATCGCTTGCTTCGAGCGGCAGCCAGTCGGCGCAGACGCTGGATGATCGCCGCCGCGAATTCGATTCGGCCGAGGCCAATGTCCGCGGCGCGCAGGCCGCAGCCGATCGCGCTTCTCTCGACATGGAATATACCGAGATCAAGGCGCCGCTCAGCGGCCGCATCGATCGCCGGCTGATTTCGGCCGGCAATCTCGTGCAGACCGACCAGACCGTGCTGACAACAATCGTTTCGCTCGATCCGATCGATTTCTATTTCGACGTCGACGAGCGCCGCCTGCTGAATTTCGCCGACACGGCGCGCAAGCTCGGCAAGGATCTCCAACAGGGCGGCGGCGGTCTGGATGTCTCCGTCACGATCTCGGATCCCAATGCCAAACCATTCAAGGGAAAGCTCGATTTCGCCGAAAACCGGGTCGACAATGAGAGTGGCACCATTCGTCTGCGGGCCCGCTTCCCCAACCCCGATCTCGTCCTTCAGCCCGGCCTCTTCGGCCGCATACAGGTCGAAGCCTCCAACACCTACCAGGCCATTCTCGTTCCCGACGAGGCAATCGGCTCCGACCAGAATGAGCGCGTCGTCTATGTCGTCGCCGAGGACGGCACGGTTTCGACCAAGCCGGTGAGACCCGGACCCCGGCTCTATGGCTACCGCGTCATACGCGAAGGCCTTGACGGCACCGAGAGGATCATCGTCAACGGCCTGATCCGCGCCCGGCCGGGTACCAAGATCACGCCTCAGATGACCGAACTGCCCAAGGAGCGGCAGGACACTGCGCCCGAAACCGCCGGCGCGGAGAACGGACAATGAGATTTGCTCATTTTTTCGTGGACCGGCCGATCTTTGCGGCCGTCATCTCGATCGTTCTTCTGGTCGTCGGCGGCATTGCCTATACGCAATTGCCGGTATCCCAGTATCCGGAGATAGCGCCGCCGACCATCGTCGTGCGCACCTCCTATCCCGGCGCCGACCCGCAAACGATCGCCGATACCGTGTCGACCCCGCTCGAACAGCAGATCAACGGCGTCGAAGACATGCTTTACATGTCGTCCTATTCCAGCGCCGACGGCGCCATGTCGCTGACGATCACCTTTAAGCTCGGCACCGATCTCGACAAGGTGCAGGTGCTCGTTCAGAACCGCGTTTCCATCGCCCTGCCCCGTCTTCCCGAGGAAGTCCAGCGGCTTGGGGTGACCACTGACAAAAGCTCGCCTGATCTGATGATGGTGGTGCATCTGCTGTCGCCGTCGCACCGCTATGACCAGCTTTATGTCTCGAACTACGCCCGCAACCGCATCCGTGACGTTCTCGTTCGCCTTGATGGCGTCGGCGACGTGCAGCTCTTCGGCGAACGCCAGTATTCGATGCGAATCTGGCTGGATCCGGAAAAGCTCTCCGCTTACGGGATGACATCCGATGACGTCGTCGCCGCGCTGAGAGACCAGAACGTCCAGGTGTCCGGAGGCAAGATCGGTGCCCCGCCGGTAACCGGCAAGAATGCGTTCGAATATACGGTGCGAACGGATGGACGCTTCTCCGATGTGCGCGAGTTCCGATATGTCATCGTGAAATCGACGACATCGGGCCGGCTCGTGCAGTTGCAGGATGTCGCCCGTATCGAACTCGGCGCGCAGGATTACGTCACCAACAGCTATCTCAACAATGACCCGGCCGTTGCTCTCGGCATCTTCGCCCGGCCGGGAACCAATGCCCTGGACACCGCCCATCAGGTCCAGTCGATCATGAAGGACCTCTCGCAGAATTTCCCGCAGGGCCTGGAATATCGCATCGTCTACGACACGACAGAATTCATCTCGGATTCGATCACCGAGGTCTATAGAACTATCGCCGAGGCGGCCATCCTGGTGGCGATTGTCGTTCTCGTCTTCCTGCAATCCTGGCGAACGGCGATCATTCCGATCATTGCCATTCCTGTATCGCTGATCGGCACCTTCGCCGTCCTGCTGGCCTTCGGCTTCTCGCTCAACATGCTCACCCTGTTCGGCCTCGTGCTGGCGATCGGGATCGTCGTCGACGACGCGATCGTGGTGGTGGAAAATGTCGAGCGCAATCTCGCCCGCGGCATGACGCCGAAGCAGGCATCCCACGTCACGATGGACGAAGTCGGAACTGCCGTCGTCGCCATCTCGCTGGTGCTGATCGCCGTATTCGTGCCGACCGCCTTCATTCCCGGCATCTCAGGCCAGTTCTATCGGCAGTTCGCGGTGACGATCGCTGTCACCACGGCAATTTCCGCATTGAATTCACTGACCCTGTCGCCCGCCCTTGCAGGCATATTGCTGAAAACCCATGACCACGAAACCAGGCGCACGAACGTCGCCACGCGCCTGGGAAGAGGCCTTGCAAACGGCTTCAATCGTGGATTCGATCGGCTGAGTTCCGGCTATTCATGGACCGTTCGGCATCTTGTCAGCAGTTGGGTGGGATTGACAGCCGCGATGGCCGCCTTCGTCTGCCTGCTCGGGGCCACCTGGTACATGGGAACGAAAGTTCCCGCCGGCTTCATCCCGACCATGGACCAGGGTTACGCGATCATCGTCATCCAGCTTCCGGACGGCGCCTCGCTTGCGCGTACCGATGCCGTCGTCAGACAGGTGGGCGATATCGCCCGCACCGTCCCCGGCGTCGGCAACGCCGTGCAATTTGCCGGCTTCAGCGGGGCGACATTCACCAATGCTTCGAATGCCGGCGTCGTCTTCGTTCCGTTCAAATCCTTTGCCGAACGTGAAGAAGGCGGAGAGAACGCCAACAAGATCATCGGCGAGCTTTACGGCAAGCTGCAAAGCATCCAGGAAGCCTTCATCATTGCCATCCCGCCGCCATCCGTGCGTGGCGTCGGCAATTCCGGCGGCTTCAAGATGCAGATATCAGATCTCGAAAACGCCGACATGACGCGCGTGCTCGGCCTCGCCCGCCAGATGATGGGTGCGGCGGCGACGACCGAAGGGCTGACGGGCGTCTTTACGACATTCTCCGATGCAAGCCCGCAATACTTCCTGGCGCTCGACCGCGACAAGGCACGGTTCCTGAATGTGCCGATCCCCAATATCTTCAACGCGCTTTCCATCAATCTCGGCGTCGCCTACGTCAACGATTTCAATGCGTTCGGCCGCGTCTACCAGGTCCGCGCCCAGGCCGACCGGCAATATCGCATGGACAGGGAAGACATTCTCGCCCTGAAGGTTCGATCGGCGACCGGCGCGCTGGTTCCGCTTGGAACCTTGATGGACATTCAGGATGCCAGCGGCCCGGCGCTTGTCCAGCGCTACAACATGTACGTCTCGGTGCCGCTTCAGGGCAATCCGACGCCGGGCACGTCGACCGGCGATGCCATCGCCAAGATGGAAGCGCTGGCGGCGAAGATCCTGCCGCAGGGCACGACCTTCGAATGGACGGAACTCGCCTATCAGGAGACCCACACCGGCAACACCGCCATCTACATCTTCGCCCTCTCCGTCGTCTTCGTCTTCCTGGCGCTGGCGGCCCAATATGAAAGCTGGGTTCTGCCGCTCGCGATCATTCTCATCGTCCCGCTTGCGGTGCTCGCGGCGCTGATCGGGGTCTCGCTGCGGGGCATGGACAACAATGTCCTGACGCAGATCGGCCTGATCGTCCTGATCGGTCTTGCGGCCAAAAACGCCATTCTGATCGTCGAGTTCGCCAGGCAGGCGGAAGAGGAAGGCAAGTCGCCGGTGGAAGCGGCCATCGAGGCCAGCCATCTTCGCCTGCGCCCGATCCTGATGACGGCATTCGCCTTCATCTTCGGTGTTCTGCCGCTTGCCATCGCCACCGGCCCCGGCGCCGAAATGCGCCAGTCGCTCGGCACCGCCGTCTTCTCGGGCATGCTCGGTGTGACGATCTTCGGTCTGTTCCTGACGCCGGTCTTCTACGTCGTGCTGCGCGGCTGGCGCCGCAACCGGCCGGCCACGGTAGATCCGGCAAAGACGGAGCCGGTCGAGGAAGGGGTCGTCTGAGCGACCCACCCGGCTCTGACGAAACACGCGCGCAAGTCAGGTCGAAAACAGATGCACCTGGCCCTGCCACAGGCGCGCGACGGTGAGTTTGCCACTGCGATAGGCGCGCGTATCGATATTGAGCCGCCTCGGCCGTATATCGGGTTTGTCGTTCGGCGTATGGCCGTGAACGATGAGTTTCGGTAACGGCACCCGGCTTTCGAGAAATCGCTGGCGGATGAGGACCAGATCCTCGTCCGTCTGCCTGTCGAGCGGCAGTTTCGGATTGATGCCGGCGTGCACGAAAATCACGCTTGGGGTTTCCAGCAGGACAGGCATCGCCCGCATGAAATCGATATGCGTTCGCGGCAACGACTGGCGGATGAAGGCATCGAGTTTTGCGCCGGTGGGGAAGACCAGGGGCAGGTGGTCCGGATCGAGCCCATAGGATTTGAGCAGCTCCGCCGACCCCATCTGCATCCAATCGTCATAGGAGATCCAGCCGTCGATATAGTCGAGCATGGCGATTTCGTGATTGCCGGCAAGGCAGATGCGGTCGAATCCATCAGGTGGTGGCTCCATGAGATGGCCGATAACCTGTGCCGATTCCGGGCCACGGTCGATATAGTCGCCGAGCGTGACGATCAGCTTGCGCCCGGGCAGCCGCGCGCCATCACGCAGGATCGCTTCCTCGGCTTTCACAAGCAGATCGTACCGGCCGTGAATGTCGCCGATCGCATAGGTTGGGATACCGGCAATATCCAGCGTCAGACGCGGTCTCGGCTGGCGCGCCATTTTCGAAACCTCGCTGTTGCGAGCACGAGAGTCGCTCATCATGTTTCTCAATCGAGGAAGCCCCACTTCACCGTAAGTAGCGTGGAGAACAGGGCAATCAAGCTGGTAAGAAAATTCAAACCATTCAGGTTTTGTAGAAAAACCGGTCTTATCATTCGAGGGCTAATCCCTCACTCCTGTATCCGTCGAGGAAAGAGTGACCGATGGGAACGGTATCGCAGTTTCATGAGAGCTTGAGGCCTCCCGCGCATCGCATCGAAAGCGAAGAGGAGGCGATATCCGCGGCCCGCGACCACGCTGCCGCATTCCGGCACCAGGCGAGCGAACGCGATATCAACCGCATCCTGCCCTTTGCCGAGCTCGATGCGCTGTCGGCATCGGGGCTGACGGCAATCGCCGTACCGCCTGACCATGAAGGGCTCGACGTGTCGAACGCCCTGCTCGCCGAAATCGTTGCGATCATCGCCGAGGGCGACGCCTCGATCGGCGAGGCGTTGGAAAATCATTTTTGCGCACTGGAAACGCTCCGTACCCAGGCCGGCGAGGATTTGAAGGCATCGCTGTTTGCCCGTGTGCTGCTCGGCGACCGCTTCGCCGGCGCCGCCTTTACTGACGAGGCCGAGCTTACGGCCGAAGGCCCGGGCTATCGCCTCAGCGGGCGCACGCGCCAAGTGCCCGGTATTCTGTTCGCCGACTGGATCGCCGCGGCCGCCACCGCTCCGCCCAGCCGCCCGGTGACGCTCTACCTCGCACGCGATGACGAAGGCGTGCAGGTGGTCGACGATTGGGACGGCTTCGGCCAACGCACCAATGGATCGGCGACGGCGATCGTCGGCACGCTTCATGTCAATGCCGATGCGGTTGCGCCTGCCCCCTCGTCCGGACATTCGACCGGCATCTCGCTCGGCCTGCTGCTCAAGGCCGGCGTCGGCCTCGGCATCGCGCGAGCCGCATGGAGCGACCTGATGACCGCGATCGGCGATCGCAGCACGACGGTTCTTCCCCGGATCGGCGAACGCGCCATCCGCATCGAAGCGACAGCGGCGGCCTTGGAACGGGCTGGCCGCAAGCTCGACACCGCCCAGGTCAATCCTGTCGAGGCAGCGATGGCGGACGCGCATTTCTCCGCCTCGGCGGCCGCGGTCCTTGCCGGGGAAACGGCGCTCGACACCGCAAACGCGCTGTTCGAACTTGCAGGGGGGACATCAGCAGGCATCGGGCTCAATCTCGACCGCCATTGGCGGAATGCCCGCATTCACGCGCTTTCGCTGCCGCGGGATAGATTGGTGCATACCGCAGGCGAATACATGTCGAAGGTCGGTGGCGCCTAATCAGCTGGCGGCGGAGATCGGGAACTGTTCCTTAGCGCCTTCGATGCGGCCGCCGTCGGCGACGAATTGCTCGAGGGTCATATTGTCGAGAATGGCGGCGATCGCGTCCCGAACATCGGTCATCGAGCGCCGCACCTGACAGGTCTCAGGATCGGCACAGTCGTCGCAGGCCTCGTACGCCGTCCGGCTGGCGCAGCGAATCGGTGCTAGGGGCCCGTCGAGCGTGCGGATGACATGGCCGATGCGGATTTCCGAGGCCGGCCGCGACAGCGAATAGCCGCCGCCCGGCCCCTTCTTCGAGCGCAGGATGCCGACATTGCGCAGTTCCAGCAGGATCGTATCGAGGAACTTCTTCGGGATATTGTTGCGGGCCGCGATATCGTTGATGAAGGCAGTCTCGCCCGGCGCCAGCCGCGCCAGATCGACCAGCGCCTTCAGCCCGTATTTTCCCTTTTTCGTCAGCATCGTCGTCGCCTTGTAGAATCGCAGTATTTATCCTGCCAATAGCAGGCAAATAGCGTCAAAAGCGTGAACATACAACAAAATACCTATTATTTATAGCTTGTATCGGCAACGTCCACAGGCCGGCCCGGCAGTCTTGCGAAAGATCGACTTGCCGAGCCCTGCCGGCGGCCGCCGTCAAATCGTCTTCAGCATGCCGCCATCGACGAAATAGGTCGAGCCGATGCAATAGCTCGCGCGCTCCGAACTCAGGAAGACGAAGACATTCGCCAGTTCCTCCGGCGTGCCGAAGCGTTTGGAGGCGGCGTGTTCGTTGGCGACGCTCTGCAGGTAGCCTTCCCAGTTGCCGCCGGTTTCGGCCGTCAACTGCTTGGCGGTCTTGATCCAGTCGGGCGTCAGGATAAGGCCGGCATTGACGCAGTTGACACGGATATTGTCCTTGATGAGCTCGGTCGACAGTGTCTTCGAAAACATCATCAGCGCCGACTTGCTGACATTGTAGATCGGTTCGTACCACAGCGGCTGAACGGCACAGATCGAGGCGTTGTGCAGGATCACACCACCGCCGCGTTCCTTCATCTGCGGCGCGATGCCGCGCGCAAGCCGCACGGCGGCCATCACATGCAGGTCCCAATAGGCTTGCCACTTCTCGTCCGGCGCCTCCATCACCGTCTCATTCGATCCGGTGCCGGCATTGTTGATGAGGATATCGGCCCCGCCTTTTTCGGCCGCCGCCGCAATGATCGCCTCGGTTCCCCCAGCCGTCGCCACGTCGGCGGCAACAGCGATGGCGTCGACACCGTACTTCTCGGCGATACGGGCGGCTTCCGCCTTGAGCCGATCGCCGCCGCGCGCCGCCAGCACGAGATTGGCGCCCTCAGCCGCCAGCCCCTCGGCGATCGCCAGTCCGATACCGACCGACGCGCCTGTTATGACGGCAGTCTTTCCCTTCAATCCGAGATCCATGTCTTCCTCCGCAACGGCCGGAGATCCCGGCCTGATATGCTGAGTGTTCCGCCAATGAACCCGGGCGTCAAGCGCCCGAACGCCTCTTGCGAGAGGCTGCGATCTGTCGCATGCCTACATCAACAGGATGGGAGGAGTTTTCATGCGACGTTATTCAGCCTGCATAGAGTGGCTGTTTGCCGAAGAGGGCGACCGCTTTCCCGACCGCATCCGCCGCGCCCATGCTGCCGGCCTGACGGCAATCGAATTCTGGCGCTGGAGCGACAAGGATCTGGACGCGATCGAGGCGACACTGAAGGAAACCGGCCTTGCCGTCACCAGCCTCGTCGCCGAACCGATGATCGCGTTGACCGACGCCGCCAACCGGCAGGCTTGGCTGAAAGGCCTTGCCGAATCCGTCACTGTCGCCAGGCGTCTCGGCGCGCCGGTGCTGATTGCCCAGGCGGGCGACGATCTCCCGGCCCTGAGCCGGCAAGAACAGCGCCGGGCGCTGACTGAAACACTGAAGGCCGGCGCCGATATTCTTGCAGGCAGCGGTGTGCGCCTCGGCGTCGAGCCGCTCAACATCCGCATCGACCATGTCGGCTATTTCCTCGATTCGACCCGCGAAGGCCTCGACATCATCGATGACGTCGCCCGCCCCGAGATTGGCATCGTCTACGACATCTACCACTCCGCCGTGATGGACGAGCGCACCGAGGACGTGCTCGATGGCCGCCTCGATCGCATCATCCACGTCCATGTCGCCGATCACCCCGGCCGCAACGAACCGGGCTCTGGCGAAATCGACCTTGCCCATCGCCTCGACTGGATCTTCGCCAACGGCTACGACGGCGCCGTCGGTCTGGAATACCGGCCGACCAGACCCGGCGCGGACGCCGTCAGGGGCGCGATCGCCGCACTCGGTTAGGCGGAATTGGCGCCTTCGGCGAAAGCTTCAAGCTCGGGGTCGAAATCGACGTCGACGACATTGTTGAAGACGGCGGTCGCCAGCATGATGCCGGCGAAGGCGACGAGATCGACAAGCACCTTGATCTCGTAGCGCTGTTTCAGCTTCGCCCAGAGTTCGGCGGGTACGGCGTTGGAATCGGCAACGATCGCCTTGCCGAAAGCGTCGAGCAGCGCTTCCTCCTCGGAAAGCTCCAGTGCGTCCGGATTGAAACCATTGTTGATCAGCGCCCGACGAAAGAAGGTGATGGCGATTTTCGATTGCGCCGCCTTAGAGATTGCATGCGAGAAGATCCAGATCGCCCGGTCATTGACAGCAGGATCGAGTTCGGCCCGCAGCGTGAACCATTCGGCGTAGATGCGATGGGCGGCGGGCGAATGTAAGAGCGTCCGCTTCATATTGGTCATCCGTCCGCGCAGCCTGATTTCTTCGTCATGCGCCGCACGAATCTCTTCCGAAGCGGTATCGTAGTCGATCTGCGGGAGGTGGCTCATCGGGTCCGTTCTTTCCTTTGTGCACAGAAGCTATCGGGGCGCCGAGATATTGTGCGGGCAGATCCGCTTGGCTGCCGCCCGGCGCCGGCCTAGACTGACTAGATCGAAGCGGGAGGCAAGGTATGAGCGACGACCACGAGCACCATCATGTCGACTGGCGCGAACATGGCGTCAAGGTCATTCCCGGCAATTCGCTCGATCCGAATACCGCGCAGACGCCGGGCATGAACCGCGCGACTGCGATCAACAATGCGCGTGCCGGCGCCGAAAAGATCTGGGCCGGCACGGTAACGATCCATGCCAACGCCAAGACCGGCGCCCATCACCACGGCGATCTCGAAAGCATCATCTACGTGGTCAAGGGCAAGGCCCGCATGCGCTGGGGCGAACATCTGGAATATACCGCCGAGGCCGGCCCCGGCGATTTCATCTATGTTCCGCCCTATGTGCCGCACCAGGAGATCAACGCCAGCCGCGACGAGACGCTGGAATGCGTGCTCGTCCGCTCGGGCCAGGAACCGGTCGTCGTCAATCTCGACATCGAGCCGGTCGAAAAGCCGGAAGACGTCCCGTGGATCGACCCGATCCATCGCTGATATCGGGCGCTCACATGGGATCGGAAACGGTTGCGGCGCGCTCAGGCGTGGACGACGCCGGCGCCGCTCATGGCAGTGTTCTCGATGATTCGGCCGGTATCGGCGGCATAGAGGTGGATCTGGTCGTAATCGATCGCGATGCCGATCGGATCTCCCGACTTCACCTTCACCGCCTCGGTCAGCGCCACGGCAAAGGGCAGCCCGTCGAAATCGGCGTGGACGACACGGCTTGCGCCAAGCTCTTCGATGAAATCGGCCGTTGCGGTGAGGGCACCCGGCGCATCCGGGGCCACCAGCCGGGCGGCTTCGGCGCGCATGCCGAGCACGACGCGTTTGCCTTTAAGCGGTGCGGCGCGCTCGCGCGGCAGCACGACCTTGCGGCTCTGGTCGTAGACGAAGACGCCCTCGTCATTGATCGTGCCTTCGAGCAGGTTCATCGCCGGCGTGCCGACGAAACCGGCGACGAAGCGCGAGACCGGATGATGATAGACCTCTTCCGGCGTGCCGACCTGCTCCACCCTGCCGCCATTCATCACCACCAGCCGGTCGGCCAGCGTCATCGCCTCCGTCTGGTCATGGGTAACGAAGATCGAGGTAGCTCCGAGGCGACGATGCAGGCGGCGGATTTCGGCGCGCATGGCGATGCGCAGCTTGGCGTCGAGGTTCGATAGCGGCTCGTCGAAGAGGAACACTTTCGGCTCGCGGATCATCGCGCGGCCCATGGCGACCCGCTGCCGCTGGCCGCCGGAAAGGGCGGCCGGCCGGCGGTCGAGGAAGGGCTCGAGGCTGAGCGCCTTGGCGACTTCGCCGATGCGCCGCGTACGCTCCGCCTTCGAAACACCCGCCACCTTCAAGGCATAGCCGATATTCTCGGCGACGCTCATATGCGGGTAAAGCGCGTAGTTCTGGAACACCATGGCGCAGCCGCGCTCGCGCGGCTCCATCTGGTTGACGACACGGCCATCGATGGCGATTTCGCCGCCGCTGATTTCCTCGAGGCCGGCGATCATACGCAGCAGCGTGGACTTGCCGCAGCCGGACGGGCCGAGGATGACGATGAACTCACCCGACTGGATGTCGAGATCGACGCCGTGGACGACGGGATTCTTGCCGTAGTTCTTCTTCACGCCACGAATGGAGATCGGTGCCAAGGGAGTACTCCTTCACTTCTCGGTGGAGATAAGGCCGCGCACGAACCAGCGCTGCATCAGGATGACGAGCACCAGCGGCGGCGACATGATGATCAGGGTTCCGGCCATGGCGACGTTCCAGTCGGGCAGGCCGAATTCGGACGGGATCAGGGTCTTTAACTGCGTCACCGCAATGCCGAAATTCGGATCGGTGGTGATCAGCAACGGCCAGAGATACTGGTTCCAGGCCCAGACGAACATGATGGTGAACAGCGCGATCATATTCGGCCGCGAAAGCGGCAGCAGAATATCCCAGAAGAACCGGACCGGGCCCGAACCGTCCATCTTCGAGGCTTCGGCCAACTCGTCCGGAACCGTCAAGTAGAACTGCCGGTAAAGGAAGGTACCGGTCGCCGTGGCAACCAGCGGTAGAACGAGACCGGGATAGGAATTCAGCAGACCCCATTCGAGCTTGATCTGAATGCCGGTGATCTGCGAGACGAGCCAGCTTATCCCGGTGACGTCGAGGATCGTCTGGAAAGGCTGCAGCGCGTTGGCCGCAATCGAATAGGTCGGCACGATGCGGACTTCCAGCGGCAGCATTAGCGTGATGAAGATGATCCAGAAAATCACATAGCGGCCACGGAAGCGGAAATAGACGATCGAGAAAGCCGCCATGGAAGAAAGCATGACTTTGCCGGCACCGACCGTCGTGGCGAAGATGATGCTGTGGAGCAGCTTGTTGCCGAGGTCGGCGCGAACCCAGGCGGCCTCGGCGTTTTCCCAGAAATGCGAGCCCGGCGTGAGCGGCAGCGGCACGCGATTGACCGTTTCCAGATCCAGCGTCGACGCGATGATGACGATGGCGAAAGGCAGGAGCGCGATCACCATGCCGAGCGCAAGAAGCGTATAGCAGATGAAGTTGAATATCGGCGTGCGTTCGATCATGTCCGCGACCTCACTTGTAGTGCACGCGCCGCTCGATGAAGCGGAACTGGAAGATGGTGAGAAGGACGACGAGCACCATCAGGATGATCGACTGCGCCGCAGCGCCGGAATAATCGAGACCTCTGAAGCCGTCGAAATAGATCTTGTAGACCATGAGTTCGGTGGCGCGCGCCGGCCCGCCTTGGGTCATGACGTCGACGATACCGAAGGAATCTTGGAAGCTCTCTGTGATGTTGATGACGAGCAGGAAAAACAGCGTCGGCGTCAGCAAGGGCAGCTGGATATCCCAGATCCGGCGCATCGGCCCCGAACCGTCCATGGCCGCCGCCTCGATCAGCGAGCGCGGAATGCCTTGCAGCGCCGAGAGGAAGAAGATGAAGTTGTAGCCGATATATTTCCAGGAGAAGGCGACGATGACGGCGATCATCGCATCCTTGCCGTCGAGCGCCGGGTTCCAGAGACCGGGCCAGACGTGATTGATGACCGACAGCAGGCCGGCCTCCGGCGCTAGGATGAAGCGGAAGGCGAGCCCGAGAGCGGGAGCGGCAATTGCGTAAGGCCAGATGAACACCGACCGGTAGACCTTGTGGCCGCGCAGTTCACGATCGGTCAAAAGCGCCAGGATGAGCGCCAGTCCCATGGCAATCGCCGTCGAGCTGAAGCCGAAGATCATGCTACGGGTGATCGAGTCCCAATAGATCGGATCGGTGAGCAACTGTTTGAAATTGTCGAAACCGACCCAGGCATTGCCGCCGCCCCATGGCTGCTCAAGCGTGAACGCCCAATAGAGCGCCTGCGCGCTTGGCCAATAGAAGAAGACGAAGATCAGCAGCAGCATCGGAAATGCGAAGAGCAGTCCGATCGTCGTCGAGGAGAAAGTGACGCGCTTTTCCATGAGTGGTCGTTTTCGTCCTGGTTTGGTTTAAAGCATGTCGCACAAAAGTGTGCAGCGGTTTTGCGGTAACGACATGCTTCGAAATAAAGATCTAAAGCGCGAGCGGCGCGCTTTAGACGCGGGCGGCGAGTACGCATCCGCGGCCGATAAGGGAACTTACAAGGACGCACCCGGCGCGCGACGCGGGCCGGGTGCGGCATATATCGGGCGATCAGGGGAGCTGAACGTTCTTATAGGTCTGCTGGAAGCGGCGCAGGAGCGTATTGCCGCGTTCGGCAGCGCCGTCGAGCGAAGCCTGGACATCGGCATTGTTGACGAAGATGGCCTGCAGACCATTGGCGATTTCGGTGCGGACCTGCAGCAGGCCACCGAGGCGGATGCCGTGCGGAGCCGCGTCACCGGCAGGCGATGCGGTCAGGCTCTGAATGGCGAGTTCGCGGCCGGCATAAGGCGCCTTGTCGTAGAAGCCCTGCTTCTTGAGATATTCGAAGCCGGAGTTACGAACCGGGATGTAGCCGGTAACGGTCGACCAGGTCAGAGCCTCTTCCGGCTTTGCGATGAAGTTGAAGAAGGCAGCGGCAGCCTTGTATTCAGCGCCCGAATGGCCCTTCAGAACCCAAAGCGAAGCGCCGCCGACGTAAGAACTGTGACGGGTTGCGTCGCCGTAGGTCGGGAGCATGGAAACGCCCCAGTTCATGCCTTGCTTGGCGGTGCGGCCAACATTGCCATGGTCGCCGACCGAGGTCAGGATGACCTGGCAATCGCCGGCGGCAAAGGCTTCGACGAAGGTCTGGCCGACGGCCTTGTTTTTGATCACGGCAAGCTTGTTGTCATACCAGGACTTGAGGTCCTTGATATAGCTGACCAGAAGCGGGTTCTTGTTGAACACCAGCTCGGCGTCGAGACCCTCAAAGCCGTTCTTCTTCGTGGCGATGGCTTCGCCGTTGACGGCTTCGAACTGCTCGATGTACTGCCAGACTTCGTTGTTGGAGATGTCGAAGCCGAGCGGACAAGCATAGCCTGCGTCCTTCAGAGCCTTGAGGTCTTCGCCTGCTTCCTTCCAGGTTGCCGGAGCATGATCCTTGCCGATCTTGGCGAAGGCGTCCTTGTTCCAGTAGAGCAGAGCGGTCGAGGAGTTGAAGGGGAAGGAGTACATCTCACCCTTCGAGGTCGCGTAATAGCCCGATATACCTGAGAAATAATCGTTCCAGTCGACGGTGTAACCCATGTCGGCCATCAGCTTGTTGGCCGGATAATAGGCGCCGGAGAGCATGATATCGAGCGTGCCGGCATCGGAGACCTGGGCGATGGTCGGCTGCTTGCCGGCGCGGAAGGCAGCGATGGTGTTCTGCAAGGACGCATCGTAGCTGCCCTGGCTGGTGCAGACGACTTCGTAATCGGCCTGCGACTGGTTGAAGCGATCGCACTGTTCCTGGACACGCTTGGCAATGTCACCGGAGTTGCCGAACCAGAAGTCGATCTTGGTCTTATCGGCGGCGGCAGCGGGACCAGCAAGAAACGCTGTAGCGAGAAGGGCGCCAACGGCGCCGAGAAGCTTGGCTTGCATGAGAACCTCGAACGTAAAAGGGATGCGCACTTTCAGCGCACGCCCTATTAGCGGGTTCAAATTGCCGCGGCCAATGAATATTCCATGACATGAAATGATCGAAATCCAGTTGTCATAAAAAATTCATACAATTGTTATTCGCCGATATCGGAGAAATATTTATAGATATTTCGAAGAGTTCTTTAGAATATTGCGAAGAAATTTCTATTATATTCAAAACAATGGAATTTTAGGGGGGGGTTAAATATTTATTTATATTTCGGCCGGACGGATTTATTCGCCCGCACCCTCCTAACGAAACTTGCCAACAGCCGGCATTTTTTGCGTTGCACTGGTGTGCAACACTGGCTCCAGCCTCAGGATTGAAGGGAATCCTTCAGGATCGCGGCAAAACGTGGATCGAATGCACGGCTGATCGGCCCGGCGGCGGCACCCAGCGCCACCGACCAGGGATCGGCTATGCCCGGCTGCAGGCGCGGCAGTGTCCGGCCGCGGCGCTCGGCGATCGACGGCAGCAGCGGGCCGATCGCCGCAAACAGCCTGCTTACCAGCGCTTCCGGCGCACTGCCGCAGAGGATCACCGTCTGCGGATCGAACAGCGTCTCGAGGAGATGGATGCTCCAGCGCAGGTCCGCTGCGGCCGCCTCGACCCAGGCGTGGATGCTGTGATCGCCCCTTAAGGCAAGCTCGTTGATCCGCGCATAAAGGTCAGGATCGGCCGGATCGATCGACAGACGCTGGTAGAGCGAGGCGAGCGAGGCGCGATGTTCGAGCGGCGTCGATTTGCCGTCGGCAAACAGCAATGCCATGCCGATCTCGCCGGCATTGCCGTTGGTGCCGCGGTAAAGCTCGCCGTTCAGAATGAGGCCGGCACCGATGCCATAGCCGACGAAGAGGCAGACGGCATGGTCGAGGCCATGGGCGGCTCCCACCATACGCTCGGCGGTCGCAGCCGCGGCCGCATCGTTCTGCAGGCCGACATCGAGCCCGGTGCCGGCGGCCAGCGTTTCCAGCAATGGAAACTTCTGCCAAGCCTCCATCATCCACGGATCGTCGCCGCTGCCGGCGACCCCGAAGGGCCCGGGCATGGCGGCGCCGAGGCCGACCAGCCGCTTTTCCGATTGCTGGACGATCCCGGCGAGCTTCGACCGCACGCTGGCGACGAGATCAAGGATGACCTTCGTCCCGTTAAACGGACCGCCTGGCGGCAGGCCGGCCTCGTCACGCACGAGAACGCTGCCGACCAGATCGACGGCGACCGCCCGCGTCACATGCCGGTCGATCTGCAGGCCGATCGCAAAGGCGCCCTCGGGCACCAGGCCGTACGGCGTCGAGGGCTGGCCCCTGCCCTTCCGCACCGCCTCCTGCGAACTGACGAGACCGTCGCGTTCGAGTTCCTCGATGATATTAGACACCGTCTGCTTGGTCAGCCGCGTCGCCCGCGCCAGATCGGCGCGTGAAAGCGCACCGTTGATCCTTAGGGCATCGATCATCACGCGCCGGTTATGGGCGCTGGTGCCTTCGTGATTGGTGCCGCTCTTGGCCCGGATCGGTCGACTGTCATTCATCTGCAATTGCCTCTTGACTCCATTAGAATGTTGAAGAAGTATTAAGTCAATACATTTGACTTAATGAGGGACCGGAGAGTCCCAGGGAACGCAGGAAGCCCAGCGAGGCCTCCGACGACGCTCCGAGATGATGGACTGGCACGTTTTCAACACGCGCCTTCTCGAACACCGAGGGCGGCGAAGTCCGCCCTCGGCAATGCGTAAATGTCAAAAACTGGAGGCTGCAATGCTGAAATCCCTTAACAAGACGCTTCTCGGTGCGGCCTTGATCGGCGCATCCTTTGCGCCGCACGCTTTCGCCGAAACGACGCTGAACGCGCTCTTCATGGCACAGGCCGCCTATAGCGAGGCCGATGTGCGCGCCATGACCGACGCCTTCGCCAAGGCGAACCCCGACATCAAGGTCAATCTTGAATTCGTTCCCTATGAAGGCTTGCACGACAAGACGGTGCTGGCGCAAGGGTCCGGCGGCGGTTACGACGTCGTCCTCTTCGACGTCATCTGGCCGGCCGAATACGCCACCAACAAGGTTCTGGTCGACGTCTCTTCTCGTGTCACCGACGAGATGAAGAAGGGCGTGCTGCCGGGCGCCTGGACCACCGTGCAGTACGACGACAAATATTACGGCATGCCGTGGATCCTCGACACCAAATACCTGTTCTACAACAAGGAAATCCTTGAAAAGGCCGGCATCAAGGCGCCGCCGAAAACCTGGGACGAGTTGACCGAGCAGGCAAAGACGATCAAGGACAAGGGCCTGCTCGCCACGCCGATCGCCTGGAGCTGGTCGCAGGCCGAGGCCGCGATCTGCGACTACACCACGCTCGTCAGCGCCTACGGCGGCGATTTCCTCAAGGACGGCAAGCCGGCCTTCCAGACCGGCGGCGGCCTCGATGCGTTGAAATACATGGTCTCCAGCTATTCCTCGGGCCTGACCAATCCGAACTCCAAGGAATTCCTGGAAGAGGACGTCCGCAAGGTCTTCGAAAACGGCGATGCCGCCTTCGCTTTGAACTGGACCTACATGTACAACATGGCCAACAATCCGAAGGACAGCAAGGTCGCGGGCAAGGTCGGCGTCGTGCCGGCGCCGGGTGTTGCCGGCAAGAGCGAGGCTTCGGCCGTCAACGGCTCGATGGGCCTCGGCATCACCTCGGCCAGCCAGCATCCTGATGAGGCCTGGAAGTACATCACCTTCATGACATCGCAGGCGACGCAGAATGCCTATGCCAAGCTCAGCCTGCCGATCTGGGCGTCCTCGTATGAAGACCCTGCTGTCACCAAGGGCCAGGAGGAGCTGATCTCCGCCGCCAAGATCGGCCTTGCCGCCATGTATCCGCGTCCGACGACACCGAAATATCAGGAGCTTTCGACCGCGCTGCAGCAGGCGATCCAGGAATCGCTGCTCGGCCAGTCCTCGCCCGAAGACGCGCTGAAGTCGGCGGCCGACAATAGCGGCCTCTGAGCAAAGCATGAAACCCGGGCGGCGCCCGCCGTCGCCCGGTTCGCTTTCGATAACCTATGAATGAAGAAGGGTCGCCTCGATGTCGGGCACTTGGCTGACAACCCGCGCGTGGCTTTTGATGCTGCCGCTTCTCGTGGTGATGATATCAGTCATCGGCTGGCCTCTGATCGATACTATCGGCCTCTCCTTCACCGATGCCAAGCTCGTCGGCACGCAAGGAAACTTCGTCGGCATCGACAATTATGCCAAGATGATCTCCGGCTCGAATTTCCAGCGCACGCTGATCACCACCGCATGGTTCGCGATCATCTCGGTCGCCGCCGAGATGGTGATCGGGGTTCTGGCGGCGCTGTTGCTGAACCAGCAGTTTCGCGGCCGCACCGCGCTTCGCGCCCTGATGATCCTGCCCTGGGCACTGCCGACCGTCGTCAACGCCACGCTCTGGCGGCTGATCTACAATCCGGAGTACGGCGCGCTGAATGCCGCACTGACCCAACTCGGTCTGCTGGAGGCCTACCGCTCCTGGCTCGGCGAGCCGGGCACGGCGCTGGCAGCCCTCATCGTCGCCGACTGCTGGAAGAATTTCCCGCTGGTGGCGCTGATCGCACTGGCCGCACTTCAGGCCGTGCCGCGCGACATCACCGCCGCCTCGCTGGTCGACGGCGCCGGTGCTTTCGCCCGCTTCCGCTTCGTCATCCTCCCCTATCTCGCCGGCCCGCTGATGGTCGCCTTGGTGCTGCGCACGATCGAAGCCTTCAAGGTCTTCGACATCATCTGGGTCATGACCCGCGGCGGCCCGGCCAACAGCACGCGTACACTGTCGATCCTCGTCTATCAGGAAGCCTTCTCCTTCCAGCGGGCAGGCTCCGGCGCCTCGCTGGCATTGATCGTCACGCTGCTGGTGACGCTGCTTGCCGCCGGCTACGCCGCCCTGGTGCGCAAGACCGCCGGGAGTGCCGCTTGATGGAACGCCAGAGCCCGCTCTTTTCCGCCTTCATCCATCTCTGCGCGCTGCTGCTCGCCGCCGTCATCCTGGCGCCGATCCTGTGGCTGTTCATCATGAGCATCTCGCCGGCCGCCGATCTTGCCGCAAAACCCCTGCGCTGGTGGCCGCAGACGGCGGATTTCTCGCGCTACGCCGTGCTGCTTTCGACGCTCGAAAACAGCGCCGGCGCCGCCTTCACCTCATCGCTGCGCAACAGCATCGAGGTGGCGGGCATGGCGACGATCGCCGCCATCGCGCTTGCGATTCCGGCCGGCTGGGCGGTGTCGCGCACGCCTTCCGTCGGCTGGTCGCTGTCGATGGTGATCGCCACCTACATGTTGCCGCCGGTGGCGCTCGCCGTGCCGCTCTATATGGGTCTCTCCCATCTCGGCATGCTGAACAACGTCTTCGGCCTCGCCCTCGTCTATCTGACAATTCTCGCGCCCTTCACCACCTGGCTGATGAAATCGGGCTTCGATTCCATCCCGCGTGAGATTGAATCCGCCGCGATGATCGACGGCGCCGGCCTGTTCCAGACATTGCGGATCATCACGCTGCCGCTCGCCGCCCCCGTGGTCGCGACGTCGAGCCTCTTTGCATTCCTGCTTGCCTGGGATGAATTCTTCTATGCGCTGCTCTTCACCTCGGACCAGCGCGCCAAGACGCTGACCGTCGCCATCGCCGATCTCGCCGGCGGCCGCGTTTCCGATTACGGACTGATCGCGACGGCAGGCGTGCTCGCCGCCCTGCCTCCCGTGCTGATCGGCCTCGTCATGCAACGCGCCCTGATTTCCGGGCTTACCAGCGGCGGCGTCAAGGGATGAACATGACAGAAGAAACAATCCGGCCGGCCGGACTTGCCGCGATCGATCGCGAAATGGCGCGCCAGCATGTCGATGCGATCGCCTCCTACGAAGCTGCCCGGCCGATGGCGGCGAGGGCCGCCGCCTCGCTGAAGAAAACCGGCCGGCTGCTGCTGATCGGCATGGGCGGCTCGCACGCCGTCAACCGTGCCGTCGAGCCGCTCTACCGCGCGCTCGGCATCGATGCCCTCGCCTTGCCGCTGTCGGAACAGCTCGGCCAGCCGCTGCCGATCAGCGGCAGGACGATCTTCGTCACCTCGCAATCTGGCGAAAGCGCCGAGGTCGTGCGCTGGTTCGACGAGACCGGCGGCACAGAGGAGACCTTCGGCCTGACGCTCGAAGGCAGTTCCTTCCTTGCAAGAACGACCCCGTCGCTGGTGGGTAGCGGCGGCACCGAGCTTGCCTTCGCCGCCACCCGCAGCCTGACGGTAACCTTCGCCCTGCATCTGGCAATCCTTGCCGCCCTCGGCGAAGATCCAGGCGCCGCGCTTGCCGTCCTCAGGGCGCCTGAAGACCAGGACATCGCCGACGCCCTCGACGCCCTCGAAAACGTCGCGACCGTCGTCACCTCAGGCCGGCGGCTGCAGGGTGTCGCCGAGGCGCTGGCGCTCGGATTGACGGAACTGTCGCGTCGTCCCTGCTTCTCGCTGGAGGGTGGCCAGTTGCGTCACGGACCGATGGAGATGCTGGGGCCGGAGATCGGCGTCGTGCTCTTCCGCGGCTCGGACGAGACGGCCGGCCTGGTCACCGCAATGGCGGCATCCGCCGTCGAGACCGGCGCCCCCGTCATCCTGTTCGACACATCCGGGCAAGCGCCGGTCGCCGGCGCAGTGACGATCCGCTTTGCCCCTGCAACCGGCCTTGCCGCAATCTTCGCCATGCTGCCGGTTGCCCAGCGACTGATGATCGCCTTTGCCGATACTCGCGTGGAGAATGCCGGAACGCCTGTTCGATCCACCAAAATCACCCGGAGCGAATGAATGCGGCCACTTGCAGTCATCGGCAACGTCAACGTCGACCTGATCCTTGGACCGGCCGCCCCCTGGCCGAAGGCCGGGACGGAAATCATCGTCGACCATGACGAATTGCGGGTCGGCGGAGCAGCCGGCAACAGCGCGCTCGCCTGGCAAGCGCTTGGCGTCGAATTCGAGATCGCCGCCAACATCGGCAGTGACCAGTTCGGCCGCTGGCTGCGAGAAGCCTTCGGCCGCCGTTCAGAGAAATGGCCGGTACGCCCTGAGAAAACGACACTCTCCGTCGGCATCACCCATCCGGACGGCGAACGCACCTTCTTCACCACAAGGGGTCATCTGCCGCGCTTCAGCCTGGCAGATGTCTTAACGGTCATCGAGGGCGAAAGGCTTCAGGGCGGTTATGCTCTTCTCTGTGGCTCGTTTCTGACCGACGATCTGACGAGAGAATATGGCGCCTTATTCGACTGGGCCGACAGTCACGGCATCACCATCGCCCTCGATACCGGCTGGCCGCTCGACGGCTGGACAGACGACAATTGTGCGGCGACACGCGCCTGGCTCTCCCGCAGCGGCGTCGCGCTGCTGAACGAGGTCGAATCGACGACGCTTGCCGGCATCGCCGATCCGATCGAGGCCGCCCGTCACATCAGGTCGCATATGCCGGAGGGTGCGATCGTCGTCGTCAAACGCGGCCCGGACGGCGCCATCGCGATCGGGCCGGACGGCCTCTTGGTTTCGGTGGCCGCACCCGTCGTTGAGGTCGTCGATACGATCGGCGCCGGCGATGTCTTCAACGCCGCTTTCCTCGCCGCGCTCGCAAGCGATGCGCCGCTGGTTTCCTGCCTCATGGCGGGAACCGAGGTTGCCTCGCGCGCCATTTCCACCCTTCCCCGCAACTATGGCGGCCCGATACACCTGCAGGAGCCAGTGCGATGAGCGCACTCGAAATTCAGAACATCCGCAAGACCTATGGCGACGTCGAAACGCTGAAAGGTATCGACATCTCGTTGGAAAGCGGCGAATTCCTGGTGCTGCTCGGTTCCTCCGGCTGCGGCAAATCCACCCTGCTGAACATCATTGCCGGCCTTGCCGAGGCGACGAGCGGCGATGTCAGGATTGGCGACCGCTCGGTGCTCGGCGTGCATCCCAAGGACCGCGATATCGCCATGGTCTTTCAATCCTACGCGCTCTATCCCAACCTGACGGTGCACCGGAACATCGGTTTCGGCCTGGAAATGCGCAAGGTGCCGGCGCCGGAACGCGACAAGGCCGTGCGTGATGCTGCAAAGCTGCTGCAGATCGAAAACCTGCTCGACCGCAAGCCGAGCCAGCTTTCCGGCGGCCAGCGCCAGCGCGTCGCGATCGGCCGCGCGCTGGTGCGCAAGCCTGAGGTATTCCTCTTCGACGAACCGCTCTCCAACCTCGACGCCAAGCTGCGCATGGAGATGCGCACCGAGATCAAGCGGCTGCATCAGATGCTGAAGACGACGGTCGTCTATGTCACCCATGACCAGATCGAGGCGATGACGCTGGCCAGCCGCATTGCCGTCATGCGCGACGGCCGCATCGAGCAGCTCGGCACACCGGAGGAGATCTACAACCATCCGGCAACACTCTATGTCGCCACCTTCGTCGGCGCGCCGCCGATGAACCTGCTGAAGGCAACAGTGCGTGACGATCGTCTGGCGCTTTCAGGCTCCGATGCCAGTCTGCCCCTGCCCGCCCGTTTCCGCGAGACGGCCGGCAATGGCCGCGACCTCATACTCGGCATCCGTCCCGAGGCGCTTCGCCCGGGCGGCACCGGCCCGTCGATCGAGGCAAACCTGGAGGTCGCAGAGCTGACCGGCCCGGAACTCGTCGTTACCGTCCTTGCCGGAAATCAGCGCCTGATGGCCTGCCTGCCGCCGCGCACGCCGATCCGCGACAACGAAAAGCTCACCCTCTTTTTCGACGAAGAGGCAATGCATCTCTTCGATCCGGAAACCGGCCTCAGCTGCGGCCGTTAGCGACGGAACGACTATCCCCGTCCCCTGCTCAATTCGCCGCGTCGGTGGGCTTCCGCTGGTAGACGTGGATATAGTCGACGAGCAGGATGGAAGGATTCGGCGTTTCATCGATCGGCCAACCTGAGCCGAGTGCCAGGTTCACCAGCGGATAGAACGGCATATGGAACTCCTTCGGCGTATCGAAGCTCCAGATGAACTGGCGGTCGAGGTAGAAGCTCGTCTTGTCAGCTTGGATATCGACGCCGTAAGTGTGATATTCGCTGTTCAAAATTCCATCCTGGACGGTTTGCCAATGGCCACCGGTGGTGTTCTGGCCACCCTGGCTCTGACGCCAGATATGAAAGCCCATGCTGAATTCGTAGGGCGCGCGTCCATAATATTCCAAGACGTCGATCTCTGCGGTGTATTTCGACCGGTCGAGCCCGATGAGCCAGAAGGCCGGCCAGACGCCCTTGCCCGGCGGCAGCTTCATCCGTGCTTCGAAATAGCCGAACTGCTGCGAGAATCCCTGGCCTTTCGGGTTCACCGACGACAACAGGCCCGAACGCCAGGTTCCATCGGCCTCCTTGCGCGCTTCGATCTTCAGAATTCCCTGATCGGTGGTAAACGGAAAGCCGGGGGCCGGATCGGTGAAACGGGCGTCACCGAAATCGCCGTTCCAGGGCGTATGGGCGATCCAGCGAGAGCTTTTCTCTCCCCAGGCCGAAACGTCGAGGCTGTCGAAACTCTCCTCGAACGTCAGTTGGTAGGCATTGATATTGAGCGGCTCCTGGGCGACGCTCGGTTGGCCGGGTAACGCCCCCAGTCCGAGGATGATGAGCAAACCAAAAGCCTTAGAAGATACCTTGTAACGCATTCTGCTCCTCCGAAAACGCCAAACCAATCGTTGGACTGCACTTGTTTCGATCATGAAGTGAGAACCCCGCTTCGTCGCGGCATGAGCCTTTGGACGACGATGGTCTCGATGCCGTCGGGTCTACCGACAACCTGCCACACGAGCAGCGCGAAGGCCCAGAAGATCGCTACTGCCGCCCCGCCGCAAAGCGCCAGGCTGACGACAAGGTTGAGGCCGACAGGCATGGCGGAGAGCATCGGCTCGATCCACAGCAGGAAAGCGATCATCGGCAAGCTCGCGGCCAGAGGCCGTAAAAAGGCATACAACTGAGCGGCAAACGTCGCTCCGATCAGCCGCCGCGTGATGATGAGCGATGCGGCATAGGCGACAAGCACCGCCACGATCCGCGCGCCCAATGCTCCTGCTACCTGAAAATAGACAACGCCCAGGATGGTGACCGGAACCCTGACGGCGAACTCGGCAAACATCCGGAGAGCGAGATAGCGGGTTTTGTTCAGGACCATAGCCAATGGCGGCATCATGTTCGTGGGAAGACCGAGCAGACTGACGATGCACAGCCATTGTAGAATCGGCGCCGCGGATGCCCATTTCTCGCCGACGATAATGCGTACGGACGGCTCGGCAAGAAAAGCGAGCGCGAGGAGGATGGGCGCGGCAACGAAGGTGATCGCGTTCGTCGCCTTCAGATAGGCCGCGATCAGATTGCGACGGTCGTCGACGGTCGAGAATGCCGCCATCAGCGGACGCAGTAATGGCCCGACGAAGGTCTGGTATGGAATACCGGCGATGTTGTCGGCGACGCTGAAGGCGCCGAACGTCGACAAGCCGGTAAAGCGCGGCAAAAGCAGCCGGTCCAGTTGCCAGTTGATCGAACTCAGCACCTGCGAGACGGTGTTCCAGCTGATCATGTCCTGAAAGTGCTTCCACTCAGAAAGGCTGAACCTCGGCCGCATCGGCGCAAAGACATAGGAGGTGATCGCCGCGGCGGTCGGGCCTGCAACCGCGCCGATCGCCAGTCCCCAATAGCTGCCGGTCGCGACCGCCACCCCGACACCGAATAGTAGTGTCGACCCCTTGGTGATGAGATCGAGCGCGAACTCGCGTTTGAAATCGAACCGCTGCATGAACAACACCATGCGCGGGCTGATCACACTGCGCATGGCAGGCGCGATGGAGAGCACGGCGACAAGAGAGAAAATCCGGGAATCGTCATAGATCAGCGCCATCGGCCAGGAGATGATCATCATCAGCGTGCTAATGGCCACGCCTCGAAGCAGGCTGAGGGTAAGGGCCGTGGCAAACATATCGTCCGAAGGCGACGGCTGACGCATCAGGGCCTGCGTCAGCGGCAGGTCCAAAATTGTCTCGACGATGACCAGCACCGAGGTCGCGATGGCGACCAGGCCGAAATCCGCGGGGCTCAAAAGCCTTGCCAGGACAAGGAGGCTAACGAAATCGAGCATCCGCGCCAGGAATTTTCCGCTGATGGTCCAGATGCTCGCCGTCGCCGTCCTCTGAGATACGCTTGACATGGTCTGTTTATTTATTCCTCGTCGAGGGTTTGAGAGACGGTTTCGGTCGCGGCGGCAACGCAGGCGGCTCCGCTTCTTCCCGTCAGCCCGGCCGTCTTCTGAAGACGTCGGCGGGTCGGTCGCCATGGGTGGATAGTTGTTGCTCGATCAGGCCGGACAGACGGTCGCGGAACACGGCGGAAGAGAATTTCAGCGAGTGCGCGCGGATCGCATGCGGATCGATATCGTCCTCCACCTCTTCGAACGCCGCCATCGTTTCCAGCAGAGCTTCTGTGGTCTGCTCCGCGAAGCGAAAGCCGACCTGCGGCGAGGAAACGGTCTCCCTGGCGCCGCCGGCGTCGAACGCCAGGACCGGCCGCCCCGATGCCATGGCTTCCACCGGCAGGATGCCGAAATCTTCGGTACCCGGAAACAACAGGGCGCGGCATCGCGACAGGTGATCGCGCAGAACGTTGAAGGGCTGATGGCCGAGAAACTCGACGGTCGGTCCGGCAATCGACTTCAGATAAGCCAATTGTTCGCCCTCGCCGATCACCACCAGTTTTCGGCCGGCCTCGGTGCAGGCGCGAACGGCGATATCCGGCCGCTTGTAGGTGGTCAGCTGTCCCGCATAGAGATAGAACTCGCCTTTCCCCTTCCCCACCGCAAAATCATCGGTCGCAACGGGAGGATGGATGACGATGGATTCCCGGTCGTAGAAGCGGCGGATGCGGCTTGCGACATAATCGGAGTTGGCGACGAACAGATCGACCCGCGAGGACGTCGTCACATCCCAGGCGCGCAGCATGGGCGCGGTGATCGACATCAACGCGCGGCCCACCCAGGGAAGGCCATGGCGATAGACATGGAACTGATCCCAGATATAGCGCATCGGCGAATGGCAGTAGCAGACGTGGAGGGCGTCGGCGCGTGTGATGATGCCCTTGGCGGGTCCGGATTCGCTCGACAGCACGAGATCGTAATCCTGCAGGTCGAACTGCTCGAGCGCGAAGGGCATCAGCGGCAGCATCTTGGTATAATGACGCTGCGCGCCGGGGATCTTCTGCAGGAAGGACGTGCGGATGTTCCGCGTCTTCAGAAAATCGCTGATGCGATCCCGGTTGCAGACGAGGGTGAAGATGTCGGCCTGCGGAAACATGCGGCACAGTTCTTCGACGACCTTCTCGCCGCCGCGCATCGAAACGAGCCAGTAATGCACGATGGCAACCCGCAGCTGCTTGGTTTCGCTTGCGCTTCCGGCCTCCGCGACGCGTCTTTTCGCCATCACAGGCGCATCACCAAGAAATGCTCTCGCGTCAGGAAGAGAGGTTGTTGCTTTAAGGGTCAACTGAATACTCCTTGTATCGCCACGCCGTCTGTCAGTTCGGGAACCACATTCGTTGAAATCAGGCTGTGATATTCGGCAAGAAGCGCGTCGCGCCATTCTTCGTGTGTCGAGGCGAGATCCGGCGACAGCCGGAAAGCCCGCTCGCTCATGGCGCGGACCTCATGCCCCGGCATCTGGCTAAATCGCGCCAAAGTCTCGGCAAAGGCGCTTTCGTCAGCCGTATCACAGGCAAGCGCCATGCCGGCTCTTTCCATTTCCTCGGCGAGAAAGGCGCTGCGCGACATGATGACCGGCAGACCGCTCCTGGCTGCTTCGATAGCGACGAGGCCGAACGGCTCGGGATAGCGCGAAGGCATCAACAGGGCACGCGCCTTGCGGATGGTCGGGCCAATCTCCGCATGCGACTGCCAGCCCAAGGCCCTGACGTGATTTCCTGACGCTGCGACCAACGGCATCAGCGGCCCGTCCCCGATCACGCAGAGCCTGACGCCGGCTCTGCGCGTGGCGGCCACAGCATCTTCTATGCCCTTCTCCTCGTCCAGCCGCCCGATGAAGACGAACTCGTCGTTGGCCTCCGCCTCGATGCGTTTGATGGACAGGGGAGCGACGGGATTGCGGATCGTCGTCAGCCGCTCCGGCCGATAGCCGGCGCCGACGAGAAAGCTCGCCATCTTCTCGTGCAGCAGAATTATCCGACCGAAATCGGCCTGATCCTTCAGGCGCCGGAGGATATTGGAGCCGCGGGCGACCCGCCACAATTTATGCGAATAACTTCTCTTGTCGCAGGCCGTTGCGATGCAGCTTCCCCCGAGCGGACGTCGAAGGCAGATTTCCTGCGCCTGATAGTCGAAGAACGCGCCGTTGGGGCAGGCCGTGAAGAAATCGTGTGCGTGAACCACGCATCGCCTGGCGACCGGCATCAGCGCCCTGAAAATTGCCGGAGACAGGATCTGGTGCCAGCCATGCACATGATAGACGGTGTTGGCGGTGTCCTGTGCGGCAATCCAGTTGGCGACCATACGGACGGCGGCGCCATTGTGAATGCCGGTCACGAAAGCCTTGGCACGTTCGGCGCTGAGCAGGTCGCGGCTGTTCAGCCCGACCATCGAGACCCCAAGTGCGGCAAGCTCCGCATTGGCGGCGTCATCCCCGCAAATATAGGTTACAGGGATGCTGAGCCCCCGAAAAAGCTTGGCAGACAACACCGCAAGCGCTGTTGCACCGCCTCTGGCCACCGAGTAGTCGTCGATGATGACGACGCGATCGATTTTTATGGTGCCGGGGCGGGGAAAGCGGCCGAAGCTAGCAGCGGATCGAGGGGCCTCGGGGAGCGATGAGCCCATCACTTCACCGAAACCGCGTTGGCACAGGCCTCCAGCGCCTTGCGGTTGAGAATGCGGATCTTGCCCTGCCCGCCGTCGATGATCTTGCTTTCCCGCAGGCGCCTCAGGCATTGATTGACCTTCTCGCGGGACGCCGGCAGCGTCGCCGCCAGGTCATTTTGCGAGATGATCAGCTCGTCCCCGCTGTTTGCCGCATCTTTTCCATATACGGCGGAGAGCCGCAGCAGCGTACTGGCCAGCCTCGACTGCAGGCTCGACGCCGCATTTGCAATGATCCGGAGTTCAAGCTCTGAAATACGCGCCAGCGCCCTGGAGAAGACTTTTTCGCGAAAGCTGGGGTCGCTGGCGTACATGTCGCGCAGCAGCCGGCCTTCGAAGAAATGCAGTTCGCAGTTGGAACCGGCTCGGTATTCGAGGCTCAAGGCCTGCCTGCGCAGAACCTCGAGCTCGCCGATAAGGCCCGATTTCGGAATGATCTCGACGATGAATTCCCTGCCGTCGGGTAGCATCGTGCTTGCGCTGACCACCCCCGACTGTACGCGCGCAAACGTATCGACGAGAACGCCGGCCCCGGCGATGACCTCGCCGCGCCGGAAACGTCGGACGCTCGATCGGCAGGAAAGAAATTCGTCGTCAATGACGATGCGACTGTTGAGATGAATGCCGCCGTTAGCCGGTACCGCCGCCTTGCCGATGCCGGCTCTGCGATCTGATGCGTGTGTCAACCCGTCCATGCGCACAACTCCCAGTACTCGAATAACCATAGGCAATGCTGCACTGCATCATTTATATTGTCTTAATATGAGAGTCAAATAACATCGGCAAGAGATAACGCAAAGATAAAGTCTACATTTGGTTGAGAAGCAAAAGATACATTATCAATTGCAATCAAAATTTCGGCGAAACCACAAAATCATCGTTCAATCAATGACACATGCTTATTAAACAGTCTTGGTGAATTAAAAATCAGCAACGACCGAAATGATCATATCAAAACTGTAAATGAATCTGCGCCTATTAATCACCATGAAGTAGGTTAGATTGTCATTAGATATGAAAATAAGGCTATTGGGTGTAGTTGGAATTCACTAATGCCGGTTAGTAGCATAAAGAATTTGTTAAGGATTATGACCTTGGTAACAGACAACCAGGGTGCGGCGCAGCAAACTTTCAACGGTTCTTAATCGGAATGTTTGGAGACCACCGATGACATGGGAAGCACATAGTTTCGAGGCTTGGTCGCGTGTTGGGCGGCCGCCCGCGAAAGGCGGCGATCTCCATTCGTCCCGGCCCCGTGCAGCGGGCAGATCGTCGAAGCGCGCGATAGACCTTTTCATCGCCGTTATCGCCTTGATCCTGCTTTCCCCGCTTCTGTTGCTCGTTGCACTGATCGTGAAGATGAGCGACCGCGGCCCGGTCTTCTATTCCCATACGCGCATCGGGGTCGGCGGAGCGCCATTCGGATGCCTCAAATTTCGGACGATGAAGACCGACGCGAGTGCTCAGCTTGCCGAATTGCTGGAAAACAACCCGGCTGCGCGAAGCGAATGGGAAGCGACGCGCAAGCTGAAGGACGATCCGAGAATCACGGCCGTCGGCGAGATTCTGAGGCGGTCGAGCATCGACGAGCTTCCGCAACTGATCAATATCATGCGCGGCGAAATGAGCCTTGTCGGCCCCCGGCCGATCACCGCCGAGGAACTGCCGCGCTACGGCGAGCATATATGGGCCTACATGGCCGTCCGCCCGGGCCTGACCGGTCACTGGCAGACCAGCGGGCGCAATGATGTCAGCTACGAGTACCGGGTTTCCCTCGACGTCCAGTATCTCAACAACTGGTCGCTCGGCCGGGACTTCGTCATCATTGCCAAGACAATTCCCGCCCTGTTTTCGCAGCGTGGCTCGTACTGAGCCTTCAGGGGGAGGGCTGCCGATCATGCCTGAAATCGGAAGACACGCTACTCCCCCCGTCCCCTCCAAGCTGCCAGCACCCGGTCACCCGGTGCCTGGTGACTCCGTGATATCGCCATTTTGGAATAGGACGACATGACCTCGAGCACGATCTTCAGCGGTGTTTCTCCGATATCTCTGCCTCCCGCAGCCACTGGCGGGAATTCGCCGCTGACCTTGCGGGATATGCTGTTCTTTCTCAGAATGCGCTGGCTGTGGATTGTGACGACGACGATCGCCTTCCTCGCAATCGCAGGGAGCTACCTGCTGACCGTCGAGCCGACTTTCGTTGCCAACACGCAGCTTGTGATCTTCCCCCAGGTGAGCGGCTCCGAAGCCCAGAGGGCTTTCGCGGAAGACGCATTTATAGAGGGTCAACTGGAGATTGCCAAATCCAGCGATGTCGTCAGCGGAACGGTAAGAGTCCTTGGTCTCGACACCGATCCTGACTTTGTCGATCAGACGCCTTCGCTGCAGGACAGGGCAAAGAACTGGTTGATGGGAATCTCTTCAGAACCGGACGCATCTCAGGAAACGGCAGACGCAGCCACGAGTGAGAGACGACCGCAGACGGAAGAGGAGCGGACCCACGATCGGGCGATCGCCACGCTGCAGAGTATGATGGGAGTACGCCGGATCGGCAGTTCGACGATCATCGAGATATCGGCGGCAGCGTCCACCCCTCAGAAGGCAGTCGACATCGCCGACACGCTCGCCAGGCAGTATATCCAGAAGAATATCGCGATGAAGGCCAATGCTTCCCGGCAATATAGCGACTGGCTGGCAAAATTCGTAATCGAGCAGCAGCGGGGACTGGCCGAAGCTGCCAGCGCCCTGGCCAGCTTCACCAGCAATCCGCGCGATCAATTCAAGCTTGCGGAACTGCAGAGCGCGACGGACGCTCGCCGCACCCTCTATGAAAATACCTTGAACCAGCTGACCGAAGCCAAGCAGCGCATCACCTACCCGGTGTCCGATGCGACGATCGTCTCACGAGCCACGCTGCCTCTTTCGAAGGAGAGACCACGCAGCACGCTCATCATCGCCTTTGCGGCGGCGGTTGGTCTTGGTGCCGGCCTGGCACTTGCCATGATCAGGCATGCCGGCGATCGCCGGATCGTCCGCCCCCATCAGATCGCGGAAGCCGGTGGGTTGCCCTTCGTCACTTTGCTGTCGACATCGAGGAAGAGCCGGAATGGAGACCCCGCACGTTTCCTCGCCGCCGACACCGGCAGTAGCGACACAGCCGCCTATCCTGTTATTCCGGGCATGGCGGAATTGAGCGCGACGGTCGTCGGTCTTCGGCGCAAACGCCGGGTCGTCATCGGTATAGTCGCCGTCAATCCCGGCAGTGGCGCATCGACCATAGCATGCGAACTTGCGGTGCTGTCGTCGATATCAGGGGCGCACACGCTGCTGATCGATGCGGCCGCGCAGAAATCCTCGCTCAGCAAATCTATCGCGCCCGATAGTTCCACAGGCCTAGTCGATGTTCTCGACAATGGTGAGCTGATTCAGACGGCGGCATTACCGCTCACCCCGACGCTGAAATTCCTTCCCCTCGGCAAGGTCGAAGCGGTGACGCCGGCCATTCGCCTGAGTTCCCGCCGCACGCAGTTGAGCTTTGCCGACCTGAAAAAGGAATTCGACGCCATATTCGTCGATATCTCCTCATTCTCCGCGTCGCCGGATGCCAATGCGATCGCGTCGGAGCTGGACGGTGTCCTCGTGGTGACCTCGCACGGGCACACTTCGATCGACGATACCATGCGCGTCATCGACACGCTGCGGAATGTCGGCGCGGAGATCCTCGGGGCGATCATCAACCATGCGCCGAAGAGAATGCAGTCATGACCTCCCCCTCGGCAGAAGCAACCAGGCAGGACGGGTCGATCGGGCCGGCGCCTGTCCCTTGCGGACCTGAAGCCATGGCGGAGCGCGCAAGCCATCCACTGCGAATGGCCGTGGGGATCGCCTCGGCGGGCCGCCCCTCGATACTGCGGGAGACGGTCGACTATCTGACCACCCTGCCGAACCAGGCTGAGCGGCTGATCGTCTGCGTGCCCGCGATCGACGATGCCGCCGGGCTCGCCGACCGCTGCGATGTGGAAGTCATCGTCGGCAGCCGCGGCCTGACCTCCCAGCGCAACCGGATCATCCAGGCTGCCGCCTTCGATATCGATGTTCTGATCTTCCTGGACGATGACTTCATTCCCGCCGCGACCTTCCTGCCCCGGATGGCGGCCGTCTTTGCGGCTAACCCCAACGTGGCGATCGCCACCGGCGAAGTCCTGGCCGACGGTGTCCTCGATGGTGGCCTCAGCATGTCAAAGGCCCTGCAGGTCCTTGATACTGCGGGCGAAGCAACCGAGCAGGTGACGGAGGTCTACAACGCCTACGGATGCAACATGGCAGTTCGCCTTTCACCCGTTCTCGAGCACGCGCTGGCCTTTGACGAACAGCTGCCGCTCTATGGCTGGCTCGAGGATGTCGATTTCAGCCGGTCCATCGCCCGCTATGGCAGGTCCGTGCATGTCGAAGGCGCCCGCGGGGTGCATCTCGGTGTCAGATCCGGGCGCCAGCCCGGGCGAAGGCTCGGCTATTCGCAGGTTGCCAATCCCGTCTATCTGATCCGGAAGGGCACGATGTCGAGGGGTCGTGCCGTCGTCCAGATCGGCCGCAACATCCTGGCGAATACGCGGGGCCTCTTGTTCAATGACCGCTTGATCGACCGCTGGGGACGTCTGAACGGAAATTTTCTGGCGCTGTCCGATCTTGTTGTCGGCCGTACCTCTCCGTCCCGCATTCTCGAGTTCGGCAATCCTTCGCCGCGCGAGATGCCGTCGCCATCGATCGCAACGAAACGGAGATAGCAGACAATGCAGCACACATCCTTGTCCGATCGCCTCGTCTCCGTCGCCCTTGCCTTGCTGGTATTCTCCTGCATGACCGGCTGGAGCGTCGCCCATGCGGAAAACTACACTCTTGTGCCGGAAGACCAGGTGAGACTGCGTGTCGTTGAATGGCGATCGTCGGATTCCCGATATGCCAGCTGGGAGGCGCTCGACGGGACCTATGCCGTCGACGATGCCGGCAATCTGTCGATCCCGATCGCCGGCCAGGTGCAGGCGATCGGGAAAACAACGCAGCAGGTCGCCGATGCGATCGCCGGCGCACTGTCCGAAAAGGCCGAACTGCCGGGAAAACCGTTCATCGCCCTGGAGATCGCCCAGCATGCGCCGATCTTCGTAACCGGAACCGTGCAGACCCCCGGGCGCTATGCTTTTGAGGCAGATATGACGGTCATGAAGGCCGTCAGCATTGCCGGCGGCTTCCTTCGGGATCGCGAGGAAAATACCGTCTTCGAGCGCGACCGGATCCAGGCTGCAGGCGCCTATCGAACGGCCATTCTCAACAGGCGCGATCTTCTGATGCGCCAGGCGCGGCTGCGTGCCGAAATTGCCGGCGAACAGAGTTTCGAGATCCCTGCCGAGCTCGTCGGAACGCCCGATGTGGACAAGCTGAAGGCGCAGGAATTGAACCTGATGCGGCTGCGCCGCGTCGATATCCAGAGCCAGATCGACGCGGCGAGCGACCTCGCGCGTCTTTACGGCCAGCAGGTCGAGTCGCTCGAAGCCAAGATCAATTCGCAGAAGCGGCAGATCGATCTTGCGCAGAAGGAACTGGATAATGTCAACAGTCTGGTGAGCAAGGGCCTGGTCAGCAATTCCCGTCAGGTCTCGGTCGACCGCTGGGCGGCGGATGCACAAGGTACGCTGATCGATCTCGAGGTCGCCCTGACCACGGCTCGCCAGGGGCTCAGCGAAGCCGATCGCTCGAAGATCAACATCGCCAACAGGCAGAACAGCGAAAACCAGGAACTGCTGAATCAGGTCAATCTCGCGATCGGCAGGGCGGCAATCGACATCCAGGTGGCGCAGCTCCTCGGCGAACAGGCCGGATACAGCGCTCAACTCGCCCAGATGAATACCGACATGCCGGGTCTTGGCAGAGCACAGAAAAACTACCGGATCGTGCGTCGCAACGACGATGGGACTTATCGCAACATAGAGGCGGACGAGACGACCACCTTGCGGCCACATGATGTCGTCGAAATCGGCATCGACACGGACCTTCAGACGCCACCGCCTCCACTGCAACTGCAGTCCGCGCCGCAGCAGCAAAGCTCGGCAGTCCCGCTGTCTGATGTCGCCGGAGACAATCAGGCGGCTCCCGGCTGGATATCCCAGACGGGATCGAATTAGGGGGCGGCTGTGATCATCGATGACAACAGGCGGCTTTCGCCTCAAGCATCGCGCCGAAAGCCGGATACCGGTTTTCGGCAAACCCGATGCCTTGGCCGTTCGTCCTCCGGATCGGGATCTGAAGCATGTCGATAGAACCGATCGGCTTCCTCGTTCTGCTGCTTGGCCTGCTCACCATGGTCAACGGTGCGCGTTTTTCTATAGCGACCCTCTGCCTGTCGACGCTCTTGGGCGCCGCAGCGGCGCTCCAATTGCCGGCGCTCGGCGGCAGCAGCATCCAGCCGAGCCATCTTCTGGTGCTCTTTCTCGTTGCGGCCGCCCTGCTGCGCCCGGCTCAAACGCAGGCCATACTGACCAGCCTCGCCTATCCAGGCCCCGGCTTCTGGTTTGCCACCTACATCCTGTTTTCCGTGGCATCGTCTTTCTTCTTGCCCCGCATTTTTGCCGGCGCAACCCTCGTCTATTCCTCGGCACGAGACGCATCGGGCATGATGTCGACGGTAGCCGCGCCGCTGGCGCCGGGTTCGTCCAATCTCAGCCAGTCTGTCTATCTGCTCGGCGACCTCGCCTGCTTTGCCGCCGTTTCGGGGCTTGCGAGACTTGGATATGCCCGTTTCATCGCACAGCAGTTGATCGTGGCGTCAATCGTCTGTTTTGCCCTGGCGTTGATTGATATCGGAACCTTCCTGACCGGCCAGTCCTACCTGCTCGATGTCATCAGGAACGCAAATTATACGATGCATACGGCCGAGACGATCAGCGGCTTCAAGCGCATTGTCGGCCCCTTTCCCGAAGCAAGCATGTATGGCGCGGTCGCACTGGCCTATTTTTCCTTCACGCTCATGCTCTGGCTGGAGCGTGTTCAAAGCCGAATGGCGGGACTTGCAACGCTTTTCATCGGCCCGACGATCGTCCTCTGCACGTCGACGACCGCCTATATCGCGGGCATCTTCGTCGTCTGCATGTTCGTGCTGTTCTGCCTGAAACGGCTGATCGGGGGCCCGGCTACGACTGCGCATGTCACACTCCTGGTGATCACGCTGTTCTTGATCCCCTGCGCCATCGTCGCACTCAGCCTTGTCCCCGACGCGTGGGATTCCATCGCCGGCCTTGTGAACACCACCTTATCGGACAAGCTCCAATCGCAATCCGGCGAAGAGCGGACCGCCTGGAATACGCTGGCATTGATCGCATTCGTCGACACCGCTACCTTCGGCGCCGGGCTCGGCACGGTTCGAGCTTCGAGTTTTATCGCAGCCCTGCTCTCTAATGTCGGTTTGACCGGCACTCTGCTCTTCGCCACCTTCCTGTACAGCCTTGTGAGGGCGTCCGGCCGGCACATATCAGGCGATCGGGAAACGCACGCGATCGGAAACGCCGCAATTATGGCATCGATAGCCCAGGTCGCCTCGGCATCGATATCAGGAAGCGGTACCGATCTCGGCTTGCTGTTCAGCACCACGGCGGGCCTGGCGGCCGGCTGCCTGGCGACAACCAATATCTCGCCACGACAGGCGACCCGATCGCTTGCCAACCGGACCCCACTGGAGACATCGACATCTCAGATGAGAGCGCCGATGTTTTCAACGCGATGACGCCCGCCTTGCAGTTTCGCCATGGCGCGAGATGGTCTCGTCGAGCCATCGGCATGCCCGCGCCGGTTCGGAATCGGCCGGCCGCGCCGCATCTTTCAAACATTGCCGGCAATAGCAATTCGTCGGCCGAACGCGATCGCGCAAAACCGTCCCCAGAAGGCTATTCTGCGGATTCTATGTCAAAATCAGCTCTGCTGGCGCTCTCTGGTGGCCGCGACGTTATCTGCGACGGAATTGTTTTGCCGCTGCCTGGCACTACGCCGCACAAACCCCGAAACGAACACGCCTGCCAAGTAGCCGACTTCCATGAGTGCGAGGATGGCAATAGCGGAGAGGATGGCGGCGATCATGGAGGAGCCGTCGGTGAAAACCACGCTGCCGAAGCCGATTGCCACGAGGAAGGCGAAAATTGCGAAAGCCCAGGCACGGATGGAAGCTCCGGCAGCTATCGATATCACCGCTGCCACGACTGCGGTGATCAGCATGACAATTCCCCTTCCCTTTGCTTTCCGACAACGGTCCCGGTACCGACCGTCGTACCGCGAAACACGATGTCGAAACACAGCCTTTTTACAGGCAAGGCACTCTTCATGGCGAATATCTCAACAATGAAACACATAAAAACCGCCGGCGGCCAGACACCCGTTCAGCTCCGCGGCGCTGAACACCGGCTATATATACCGAACAGGGCCTTCATATGACAGACCCGTCGGCTCAATTCTCAATCGTTCCCTCGACGGGCAACTCAATGCCGATTCATTCGTATTGCGCACAATCGGAAGGGTGATGACATGAACAATCAGTGCGTCGTCTACGTCACGGATGTCGAGTATTCATTTCCAACCATTCTCTCCGCACTTCAGGCTCGCAAATTTGCAAGCCCCGCGACAGATGTCTGCGTCCTCATGTCGGAACATCTCAATAATTTCGAGGAGCTGAAAGCCCTGCTGGCAACGAGCCGGGTCGACTTGATCGATGCGACCGACGCGCTGCGGGATTCGCTCGGCAGGCTCGACAGTTCGCATTTCCAGGGACGCATCAGCGTCAGCACCATGGCCAAGCTGGTCCTTTGCGAGATCCTGCCTACCAACTATACCCAGATCATCTATCTCGATGGAGATACCCAGATCGTCAGCGATCTCAGTCGGCTCGAAAATGCCACTGTGCCCGAGGGCAGGTTTTTCGCGGCGCGCGACTATACCGCGATCCATGACTTCCTCGACACTGGAAAGAGCAGCTACTATTTCAATGCAGGGGTGCTGAAATTCCACCGCAACGGTTGGATCGGGCAGGAGGCGCTTGAGCTTTTTGCTAAAAACCCCGAGGCCTGCGAGGGTAAACATGATCAAGGCGCATTGAATTATGTCTGCGGTTCATCGCTTATCCTCGTATCGAACCGCTGGAACTTCCCCAAACAGTTCCTTCATCTGGTAAACATGTCCTCCCTGTCGATCGTCCATTACATGGCGCATCCGAAGCCGTGGCATGGCACCTTCTTTCCATGGACCGACAAGGAAAGCCAAGTCTACGTCGACCTGCGCAAAGCACATCCGATTTACAACGCGCTGTATCGCGGAATAAGCTTCGACCGTAAGATGCTGTATAAATACCGATCGATACGAGCGCGCATCGAACACGCAATCGAGAAAAACGGACCCCATCCGCGCGTCCAGAGCCTGCTGGTCGGCGGCGACTACGCCGTATGATGATGTGTTGTTGGTCAGACCTGAGGATTGTCCGCGTGACGGATGTCGGGATTGCCGGTCGAGCCGTGGATTGCAGGCGGATGCGCAAGTATTCATCCATTCACCCAGAATGGATAGTGTTCAGGACAGAATATGAGTTATAGGGCTTCCGCCGCCAGTATCTCGCATTACCTAAAAGCTCGCCTGCGCCGGACGCTCAAGGCTCGGCAGGTTCGTTACGACCTGCTGCGCGACGGGCTCAAGCAGGCGCGTCATGTCGTCATCTGCGTCATCCGCGACGAGGGACACCGGCTGGCATTCTTCCTGCAGTATTATCGCGATCTCGGCTTCGAGCACTTCATCTGCATCGACAACGGCTCGTCCGACGGTACGGCCGAGTTGCTGTCCAGCTTCGACGATGTGTCCCTTCTTTCGGCTCATGGCTCCTACAAGGCGGCGAGATTCGGAAACGACTGGATCAACGAAGTAATCAACCGCCACTGCCGGGAGAAATGGGTCCTCTATGTCGATGCGGACGAGTTTCTGGTCTATCCGCATTGCGACACACGACCGATCGATCAATTGACCACCTATATCGAATCCATGGGCGGCCACTCGCTCCGCTCGGTCATGATCGACATGTACAGCCCGCATCCCGTTCTCGAAAACATATGCGAACCCGGTCGCAATCCACTCGAGGTCTGCAATCTCTTCGACCGATCCGGCTATGTCGCACATTTCGACAAACGCAACGGGACGATATGGATCAAGGGCGGCGTCCGCGGGCGCGTCTATTTCCACGACCGGCTCTGGGACGGCCCCGCGCTCAATAAGATACCACTCGTCTATATCAAGGGTGAACGTCTGTTTCTGAAATCATCGCACCAGGTCTGGCCGCTCTCCCTAAATCTGGGCGACATGCGCGGAGCGCTCGGCGTGTCCGGCGCTCTTCTGCATTTCAAGTTCCTGTCGACCTTCGTGCACAAGGTTGCCGATGCGGCGCACCTGTCCCAACATACGGAAGAATATACCGTATACTCTTCGAGCAAGGACATGGATGACTTCGTCTGTGAGGATACGGGCACCTACAGAAGCTGGAAGGACCTGTCCGATCACGGGCTGATCCAGGGTGAAGGCTGGCAATACTGGAGACATGCTTGCGAGAGCGAAGTCTAGAGCAATTCCAGCAAAAGTGCGTAGCGGTTTTGCGTCCGGAATTGCGTGAAAACAAAGAGATAGAGCATTTCCGTGATTCGGAGAAAAACGGAAATGCTCTAAAGCAGGCCGCGCAAAATCCGCAGTGGTTTGCGACGATGTGCATGAAGGCAAACCGCCAGGCCGATCTTTCGGCCCTGCTTGCTCCGATTTATCAACGCCCACCGCATCAAACACAGAACCCGCCGGTGGCGGGTTCTGTCGAGGCTTTCTGCTGCTCCGTTTTTTGTTTATCGCGGCGGTGGCTCAAGCGAGAGACACTGCCCCCTCGGCATAAGCCTCAAGCGCCTTCCGATTGAGAATGCGGATTTTGCCCTGTGTCCCGTCAACCACCTTGCTCTCGCGCAAACGGCGCAGACATTGGTTGACCTTCTCACGCGACGCCGGCAGCGTCGCGGCCAGGTCGTGTTGGGAGATAATGAGCTCATTGCCGCTATTCTGCGTATCGACGTTGTACAAGGCAGAAAGACGCAGCAGCGTCCGGGCCAGTCTCTGCCTTAAACTCGACCCGGCGTTGGAAATAATCCGCAGTTCGAGTTCTGAAACACGCGCCAGTGCCTTCGACAGGATCTTCACCTGAAATTGCGGATCATTCGCACACCAGTCCCGCAGCAAGCGGCCGTCGAAGTAATGCAGTTCGCAGTCCGCCGTGGCCCGATATTCCAGGCTGAGAGACTGTTTGCGCAACACCTCCAATTCGCCGATCAAGCCGCCTTTCGGAATGATTTCCACGATGAACTCGCGTCCATCGGCAAGCGGGGTGCTGGCACTCACCATTCCGCGCTGCACGCGGGCAAACATGTCGATGACGACACCGGCGCCGGCAATAACCTCACCGCGACGAAATTTTCGAACACTCGAGCGGCAAAACGGAAACTCGTGATCCAAATCCGGCCGGCCGCCGTAAACAATACCTACAGGACCGCAAGTAACCGTTTCGCTTATTCGCGCCGCGCCTCCTTCAATCCTGCTGTCTTTGATGCTAATCGCACCGTCCATACGCGCAACTCCAAGCAGACTAATTGATTTATTGTCGTCAACGACATTCGTAATGCGTTAAGTTAGAAAGTCAAATAATAATAATATAAAATTTACGTTCTAAAACTATACATAATTCTGACGAATCCTCACATTTATATATCATAAAATCCATATTTAATTCTGTCAAAAGCACACTTTTGAAGCTGTTGGATAATTTTTATACAATTCGAAACAATTGCGCGCCGTTAGAATAGGCCAACAATATAATAATAATATTTTTACCTGGAATAAATATTTACAACATCACCGATGTATATTTTTCCAAAAAAATACTTCTTTAACTATTCACAAGAAATTCTTCACATGATAAAGAATTTATCCACGGTTATGACTTCGGTCACAGACACCAAACTTGCACTCAAACAAGCTTTTGACTGTGATTTCTGGGATTCGCCTAACGGAGACACGGATGGCGGGAAAAAATCATGGGCGCAACCCAACCGAACCTTGGCGGGATTTCGCCAGGGCGCGGCAGGAAAGGCGTCCATTCAATTCGTCACAATCCCATACGATCAGCAGACTTCTGAAACGCGCATTGGACATCATCATTGCGACAGGTCTCTTATTCCTTTTGTCACCGTTTCTTCTGTCCGTAGCAGCCATCATAACGCTAAGTGATTGGGGACCCATTTTCAATTCCCATCCGCGGATCGGTTATAAGGGAAAAGAGTTTGGCTGCCTCGAGTTTCGCACGACACGCGCCGACGCAACGGCCAAGGCACATGTCACTGTCGTCGGCGCTATCGTCAGACGATCGAGCCTCGACAAGCTCCCGCAATTGATCAACGTGTTGCTGGGTCAAATGAGCCTCGTCGGGCCCCACGCCATTACCAAGGAAGAGCTGCCGCGTTACGGCGAACATGCCTCTGCCTATATGGCCGTCCGTCCCGGCTTGATCGGCCACTGGCAGATCAACGGACGCAACGACGCCAGCCATCAGAACAGAGTTTCCCTCGACGTCGAGTATTTGTCCAAATGGACGCTCGCGCTGGATTTCGTGATCATCGCAAAAACACTCTCGGCCCTGCTTTCCCGGCACGCCTTACTGCCCAGGGTGGACTCCTAAGCAATTCCAGCAAAAGTGCTCAGCGGGTTTGCGTCCATAGCGCAGCCGAGCTTCCTGCCGCCTCGGTCATGTCACCATCCATGAGGACGCTTGCCGGTCGCATGGGAGCGGTCGGCGATGGAGGTCTTTTTCCGGCGCTTCTGAATGTGCCCCCCCAACGAGAAAGCGAAGAGACCCGCAAGATAGCATATCTCCATCAATACAAGCACTTGGAGGCCGGAAGCGATTGCCTCCGTCAAGGAGGAACCTTTTAGCAGGATCACGACGCTCAAAGCCGCGACCAGCAGAAATGCAAAGAATGCGAAGGCCCAGGCGCGAATGGTCGCTCCGGCGGCGAAGGAGACGGCAATCACGATGAGCGTGCTCTTCAGCATTATTCTGCTCCTCTCTTCACCTTCTTCAAGCCACCGTCAGCCCCTCAATGACATGACAAAACCCAAAGTCGAAACGAAGTTCGATCAAAGTATTTTATCTATTACCGTTAAAATATTGCTAATAGCCGCCCAACAGATCGATTGAACAACGCTGGAGAATATTCAACTATTCATCCAGAAGGGCCGATCACTCCCCAAAAAACCAAGAAACCATCGGATACGATAGCTGGAAAAGTTGGGCAGCTGGATGATTAATACAGTCATAGATCTAACCACGACGTTACCTCGTCCAACCGAAAAGATCAGTCTGAACATAGGCTTACGCATGAGCGGATATGCGCGCCAAATCCGGGCCGCGCTTATCGGTGTAGGTACGTCGACATGGCAGTGATCGTGCAGCAAGCCTGCTGCAAACCAGGCCCTTGCAAACGGCCCGGATTTTCGTCTGTGGCGCTCAGCCAGCATCAAAGAAACAAGGCTCGCGGTGATGGCGAGCCCTATTGAGTTGTTTTCTGGATTGAGCCTGTTCCGGAATTGCCCGCCTCCAAGCCGGCATCCAGAACTCTATTTCGAGACCGCCCCGGCCAATTGTCGTTTCGTGCCGCGCTGGAGCCTGAGATTTTCAAGCCAGGTGACTTGTTTCCTCAATTTCAACGCCGGCTTTTCGATGAATCTCCACGAGAAAGCGGCAAAGCAGGTGGCAATGATGCTGCAGACGATGCCGTTCAGCCACCAGTTATGCGCCCAGGGCCCGAGCGCGACGAAGGCCTGCTGGATCGGGTAGCCGTAGAGGAAGACGCCATAGGAATAGTCGGCCCCGCGCAGAACACCAAGCTTTCGGGGCGAGGTCAGACCGAGGAAAACCGTGACATATCCGATTGCCGGGATGGCAATGAAGTCTCCGAAAGAGGTGAACCAGTAGGCCCACAGGATGACTGCCACGGAGGCGAGGAAAATCCGGATATCCCAGCGAACCCTGTCCTTGTAGAGATAGAAGGTCACCCCCACCAGAAATGCACAAATAAGCAGATTGCCCGATGCGGTCGTGGGCATGGTGGCCCAGTCGCTTTCATGCTTCCAATATCTTGCGATACCAAAGGCTATGATCAAGGCCGGCGTTGCGATCAGGGCGATCACGCGCCGCCTGACCACGCCGAGCAGAAACAGGGCGGCGATCGCAGCATAACACTCAAGCTCGAAGGGCACCGTCCAGAGTTGCCCGTTCACCATCGCAGCATCAGGATTGTCCAGGAATACGCCGGGAAGATTGAAGTGAATGTGCCCGGTGACATTCAGCAGATAAGTAAAGAACTGAGGATCGGTGAAATAGTCACGCAGGTCATACTCCGTATAGATCGCTCCGAGTATAAAGGCAGCCAGCAACACCTCTACCGCAAGAGCAGGGTAGATCCGGATAAACCGGTTCCCGAGAAAGGAGATCAATGTCTTCGATCGTTCAAGACTGCCAGCCACCAGGAACCCGCTCAGGACAAAGAACATGGGCAGCACTGACTTGATGACGGGACGGAAGGGTGACTCCCAAAGAAAGAGGTCATCGCCGTACGTGACGCGGGCCGTATGTATCCAAAGCACTGAAAAGGCTAACAGTAATCGCATATAATCGAATCCTGTCGGTCGCCCGTTCGCTAGATCAAGCTTTTCGCCGAGAAACATCTGTGCCCCTTTCAGAAGTATTGACTCGATTTGGAATGGCAAGCCGTTGCCGCAGGAGCGGCGGCGGCATCATTGCCGGATCGGGGCGGCGTGTCAGTGACCACAGCTACATCAAGTAAAAATTGAACGAGAGAGCACCGCTCTCCCGAAGATACGTATCCGACCGCCAATCCAATGGCCCCGCGCTTCCCGGGGCGCCATGCGACGGTCGGAGTGGGGATCCAGGCGATCGGGCAGCAGATTGGATGAGGAGACTATGAAATTTCTAGCCACCCTGTTCTGTATTGTTCTCGCCCTGATCGGATTGGGGCTGATAGGAGGCGGCGCCTTGCTGCTCAGCCTCGGCGGCTCGCCCTATTATGCGATCGTAGGGCTTGCCTATCTGGTTGCCGCGTTTCTGCTCTGGCGCCGCAAGACGTCCGGCGGCCTCATCGTCCTGCTTGTTGCCATCTTCAGTCTTCCCTGGGCGCTATGGGAATCGGGTCTCAATTTTTGGGCACTTTTTGCGCGCTTGATGTCTCCGATCGCGCTGGCGGGTTTTGCGCTTCTCTTTGCGCCATCGCTCTCGCCGACCGCCAACCGGAAGCTCTACCATGGCGGCGCCCTGGTCACGGCGATCCTGTTCGTTGCCGGTTTTAGCCTTGCTTTCACGCCGCATGGCGTCATCCGCCCTTCCGCCGACATCACCGCCTACAAGGCGACCAAGGGCGACAATTCTCCCTCCGATTGGACCTCCTATGGCCGCACCACGGCGGGAGATCGTTACTCGCCCTTCGATCAGATCAACCGCGGCAATGTCTCCAAGCTCGATCTTGCCTGGACATATCGCACCGGAAAAAGCGACGGCGCCGATCAGAACACGCCTCTGCAGATCGGCGACACGGTCTACACCTGCACGCCGACGGATGTGATCGCAGCGCTCGATGCCGATACCGGCAAACCGCGCTGGACCTTCGATCCCAAGGCGACCGCGCCTTACTGGCAGCGCTGCCGTGGTCTCGGTTACTATAAGATGCCGCAGGACGCGCAATCCGCCGACGGTCTTTGCAACGAGCGCCTGGTGCAGACAACGATTGATGCCCGTCTGCTGGAGATCGACAGCAAGACCGGCGCCCCCTGCACGGGCTTCGGAGACAATGGCACCGTGCAGCTCTCCCAGGGCATGGGCGAAGTCAAGACAGGCTATTACTTCCAGACATCGGCGCCGCTGATTGCCCGCAATCTGATCGTCGTCGGGGGCTGGGTCACCGACAATCAGGAGGTCGGCGAACCCTCGGGCGTCATCCGCGCATTCAACGTTGTCACCGGCGAGCTCGAATGGGCATGGGATCTCGGCAATCCTGAGATCACCAAACTCCCACCGGAGGGCCAGACCTATACGCGGGCCACACCCAATATGTGGACGACGGCCGCATTCGACGACAAGCTCGGTCTCATCTATGCGCCGCTCGGCAATACCACCCCGGATTATTACGGCGTCAATCGTCCGGCCTTCGCCGACCAATACAACGCGACATTGGTGGCGCTCGATGTGACGACCGGGCGGGAGAAATGGAAGTTTCAGACTGTGCATCACGACATCTGGGACTATGACCTGCCGGCCCAACCGGTCCTGATCGACTTGCCTGACGGCAACGGCGCCACCGTGCCCGCTCTCCTGCAGACCACCAAACGTGGGCAGCTTTTCCTGCTCAACCGTCAGACCGGCCTGCCCCTTGCCGAAGTCCAGGAGAAGCCGGTGCCGCAGCAAGGCGGCGCGCCGGAAGAGAAACTGTCTCCGACGCAGCCCTATTCTGTCGGCATGCCGACCATTGGCGCGGAACGCGTGAGCGAGCAGACGGCCTGGGGCCTGACGATGTTCGATCAGCTGGCATGCCGCATCGCCTTCCGAAAGATGCGCTACGATGGCGATTTCACCCCGATCGGTACCCAATATGCGATCCAGCAGCCGGGAAATCTGGGTGGCCTCAATTGGGGAAGCGTATCGGTCGATCTGCCCAACAACCGCGCCTTCATGAACGATATCCGCGTGCCGAGCCTCTTCGCGCTCATCCCGCGCGCGGAGTATGTCGATTTTGCCCTCACCACGACCGCGCACGGCCCCTCCGCCCCACAGCGCGGTACGCCCTATGGCATGGCCACCGAAATGTGGACCTCGAGGCTCCGCGTTCCCTGCACGCAGCCGCCCTTCGGCACCGTCACGGCGGTGGATCTGAGTACCCGCAAGATCGCCTGGCAGGTTCCGGCGGGGACCGCCGAGGAACTCGGGCCGTTCAAGATCAAAACCCGTTTGCCTATGCCGATGGGCTTGCCGAGCTATGCCGGCACTTCGGTGACCGCCGGCGGTGTCGTTTTCTTCGCCGGCTTCCAGGACTATTATATCCGCGCCTATGATGCCGAGAACGGTACCGAGCTTTGGAAATATCCCCTGCCGGTCGGCTCGAGCGCGACGCCCATGACCTATGTTTCGCCGAAAACAGGCAAGCAATATGTCCTGATATCGGTCGGCGGTGCACCATATTCGAAGGACGCCGGCGACTACGTCCTTGCCTTCTCTCTGAAAAACGGAGACTAGCCGGGCCGCCTCTCAGCGAAAGCAATCGGGATTTGGCGACGTCGCCGGTCACACTGTGTTATTTTGGTCCGACGAGGAACTGAGGCTACGAGCGTGACGCGAAAACTGGCGGCGATCCTGGTCGCGGATGTGGTCGGCTACAGCCGTCTCGCCGGTGCGGACGAGGATCGCATTCTGGCGCGGCTGAGAACTCTGCGCAGCGATCTGGTCGATCCAACCATCGCCGTGCACAATGGCCGTGTGGTCAAGCGTACCGGGGATGGAAGCCTGATTGAGTTTCGCAGCGTCGTGGACGCCGTGCGCTGCGCGATCGAAGTGCAGACCGCCATGGTCGAGCGCAATATCGGCGTGTCGCCCGAGCATCGCATCGAGTTCCGGGTCGGGATCCACCTGGGGGATGTGGTCGAGGAAAGCGATGGCGACTTGATGGGCGACGGCGTCAATATCGCCGCGCGGCTGGAGGGAATTGCCAAGCCCGGCGCCATCTGTCTTTCCGAGGATGCCTACCGCCAGGTGAAAGCGCGGCTTGATCTTGCCGTGACCGATCTCGGTCAGATCCAGCTGAAGAATATCGCTGAGCCGATGCAGGTCTATTCTCTCCAAGTCGGACCGCTGTCGAACACGGCACGACAAGTCCAGCCGGCAATGAAAATGCCTCCGGCTACGGCCGTTTCCGATAAGCCCTCCATCGCCGTATTGGCGTTCAACAACATGAGCGGCGACGCCGAGCAGGAATATTTCTCCGACGGCATCAGCGAGGACATCATTACCGACCTTTCGAAGCTGTCAGAATTGCACGTGATCGCCCGCAACTCTTCCTTCGTCTACAAGAACGTCACAGCCTCCGTGCCTGAGATGGCCAAGGCGCTCGGCGTCCGCTATGTCCTGGAAGGCAGCGTGCGCAAGGCTGGCAACCGCGTGCGTGTCACTGCCCAATTGATCGACGCCAGCAATGGCGGGCATATCTGGGCCAGCCGTTTCGACCGCGAGCTTACGGATATTTTTGCGGTTCAGGATGAGCTCACCCAGGAGATCGTGGGGGCGCTGAAGCTGAACCTCACGCATGGCGACCAGGATCGGTTAGTCCAAGGACGCGCAGTCAATATCGGCGCATATGAGCTCCTATTGCGCGGCCGCGAGCAGGCGTCGGCCCACACCCGAACCGGAAATATAACCGCCCGCAGCCTGGCGGCCGACGCCCTCGCTATCGATCCGGATTACGCGGCCGCCCAGGCACTGATTTCCTTCACGCATGTGCTCGACTACATCAACGCCTGGAGCAACGATCCGGAGGCTTCGCTGCGGATCGGCCTGGATCTCGCGCAGCAGGCAGCGAAGATGGCCGAGGAACAGCCGAATGGCCACTTCGCGCTGGGCATGGCTTGCATGTGGAACCGGGAACTGGACCGGGCGCGCGCAGAAGTGTTGCAGGGCCTCACGCTTTCCCCCAACTCCGCCGACCTCCTGATGCTGATGGCCCATATCCAAATATTTTCCGGCGATCCCGCAGGCGCTCTCGAAACACTGAATGAATCGATGCGGCTCGACCCGCACCATCCGGAAGTTCTTTTCCAATTTCTCGCCGATGCGCACTTTTCTCTCGGCGAATATGAGCAGGCGATTGCCGCGATCGAGCAGCGGCTCCAGCAAAACGCCCAATCTGAAACGGCCTATGCCCTGCTCGCGTCATGTTACGGCCACCTCGGCCGGCCGGAAGAGAGCAGACAGGCCTGGGAAAAAGCGCTCCAGATCAATCCCAATTTCTCCGTCGAGCGCCGCCGCCGCGTCCTTCCATTCCGAAACCCCGAGGACTTTAGCCGCCGTGTTGAAGGCCTCCGCAAGGCGGGCCTGGTGGTCCCGGATACTGGCCAAAGCTGACAGGAACTGCGGCTCGGACCGATGTCCCGGCAACTCATTTCACGCAGATGGTTTCGCGAGGCATGTCGCCGGCAAGCTTGATGCACTTTGGGCGACTGTCATGGCAACGGCTCGGCACCTGCTGTAAGATATCGGTCGGGGATCTGACACCCAGGAAGAGCTGGTATGGAGCGCCGTCTTGCAGCAGTCCTGATTGCAGATGTGGTCGGTTACAGCCGTCTGAGCGAAATCGACGAAGAGGGAACGCGTATCCGCTTCCACTCCGACCTCCACGAACTCTTCGAACCGAAGATCGCCACGCATCACGGCCGCCTGATCAAGACCATGGGCGACGGAATCCTGGTTGAGTTCCAGAGCGTGGTGGATGCCTTGCGCTGCGCCGTCAAGATCCAGCAACAAAAGGCGGAACGCAATGCAGCCCTGCGGCCCGAGCAGCGGATGCTTTTCCGCATCGGCGTCAATCTCGGCGATGTCATCGTCGAAGGAGAGGACATTCATGGAGACGGCGTCAACATAGCCGCACGGCTGGAGAGTCTTGCTCAGCCCGGCGGAATTTGCATATCCGGCACCGCATTCGATCACACCGTACACAAGGCTGATGTCGGCTTCTCCGCTCTCGGAGAGCAGCAACTGAAGAACATAGCCGATCCGGTTCGCGTCTATCGTGTCCTGTTAGATCCCGCTGAGGCAGGCAAGGTTGTCGCTTCCCCTCGGCCGCGCCGCCGTGCGATTATCCTGGCGACGCTAGCAGCGCTGCTGATCGCGACCGCTGCGATTGTCTTCGTATGGCAATGGCCGTTCGTGCCGCAACGTCCATCCGTCGCGGTGCTTCCTTTCGCGAATCTGAGCAAAGATCCCGGCCAGGATTATTTCACCGATGGCATGACCGACAGCCTGATTGCCGATCTGGCCATGCTTTCGGACCTTGACGTCATCGGTCATAATTCGGTGTTTGCCTACAAAGGCAAGCCCTTGGTCTTGGCCGACATCGAACGCGATCTCGGCGTGCGCTTTGTCGTCGAGGGCAGCGTGCAGCGGATAGGCGACCAAATCCGTGTCAATGCGCAACTGATCGATACCGCAAGCGGCGATCACCTGTGGGCCAACCGGTTTAACCGCGGCGCGGCGGATGTGATGGCTGTGCAAAACGAGCTCAGTCGGCAGATCGCCGGCGCGCTTGGCCTGAAGCTCACTCGATCCGAGGCGGAGCGGATTACCCGTCCGCCGACCGCCAATCTGGAAGCATACGACTACTACCTTCGTGCCGAGCAGGCGACGCGGACCGGCCGCCGTTCCCGGCTGCTGGAGGCACTGGCCCTCTTTGACAAAGCAGAAGCGCTCGACCCCGGTTTTGCAGAGGCCTTCGCGGCCGATGCGCGCGCGACAGCTTATGTCTGGCGAAGCGCCTACGACGATGTTCTCCAGAGCGCGCTGGCCCGAAAAAGGGTCTACGAGAAAGCAAGTCGCGCGCTGGCTCTCGACCCGGTTCTTTCATCGCCCTACGCCGTTCTTGCCGTCATGCAGGTCGTGGACCGCCGCTATGAGCAGGCTGTCACCTCGGCGCAGCAGGCAGTGTCGCTCGGGTCTACCGATCCCGAGGCGCATATGGCGTTGGCATATGTTCAATTGTTCTCCGGCAATCATGCCGAAGCCGGCGCGGCCGTCGAGACGGCGCTCAGGCATGATCCGAACCTCTCCGCCATCAACCGATACACGGCCGGCCTGGTCTTTTATTTGCAGCGCGACTACGCAAAGGCCATCGACAATTTCCAACGCGCGCGAGACGGTTCTCCGGGAAATGGCGATTTTGTTACCCCGCTCGCGATGGCCTATGCCCGTGCCGGTCGCCTCGATGACGCCCGTGCGACAGTCACCGAAGGACTTCGCTTTGTGGCAGGGCGCGATTCCCTGGCGGGCTGGCGTATCAGCAACGCCCACTTCCGCAACGAGCAGGATTTGGCCTTTATCCTCGATGCTCTGCGCGAGGCCGGTCTGCCGGAATGGCCGTTTGCTTTCAAGGGCGACGAGCAGGACCGGCTGCACGACGACGAAATCACAAGCGCCGTCATGGGCAAACTCCTGCGGGGCAAGACTGAGCCCTCAGGAAGCCCTGCACTCATGCAAATCGAACGCGATGGAAAGGCTGCATTCCGCTCGGCGACGCAGATGATCACCGAGACGGTTTTCGTCCATGGCGACATGCTCTGCGAGCAGAGCGAAAATGCATTCGGACGAGCCGATTGCGGCCCGGTCTACAGATCTGCAAACTCGCCTGCTGAAACCAGCTATGCTTACGTGAACTCCACCAAGGTCTTCTATTTTTCGCCCGTCAAATAGCCGCACTCCACCCGCGGTCAGTGATACTGATCCCGTTCGAGATCGGCTGCGACCTTCGGCCAGTTGCTGTCGGCTTTCGGGACTGCTTCAGCCACATGCGCGGCAAACCCCTCCGCTGATCCTTTGTCGTAGATCAGGTAAAGCTTGCCGTCGATGATCTTGAACGCCTCTGGATCGACATTTACCGTGACCGACCCGAGAGCCACCTCGCCCGCGCAGTAACCGCCATACTGAGGCGCATATTTGATCGGCTCGCTGATGAACATTTCGCGGTGTTTGGCATTGGCGAAAAGCCAAGGCGTCCCCAGCCATTCGTGGGAGAATTCCTCGGAGCCTTTCACGGCTTTGCCTTCGGTGAAATAGGCGACAGGATCGTATCCCATGATTGCCACGCCGCCGAAGTACCCCGTGTTGACCGAGTCGTCGGCAAAAGCCTGCGATCCACCGGCGGCTGCCAAAGCCAGAAGGAACACCGCCACAGAGCGACTAATTCCTCGCGCACCGCTTCTGGTCCCTGCACACATCTGCGCCTCCTATTCAATCGTGGATTTCAATGCACTTGGCGTAACCTTCCTCGCCGAGGCGGCTGGCCGGTGGGCACGACGCGCCGTGCCGTTTGAACAATCGCACGATGTCCACGTTGCCCTTCCAGACCGCACGCGTGATCGGCGTGTAGCCGTGAACCTCTGCATGACCGACGTCAGCCCCCTCGGCGAGAAGGAACGCGGCGAGAGCGACGTGGTTTTCCTCACCGGCGACCATCAGCGGCGTTACACCGGCCTTATTGGCCGCATCGTCGAGCGTCGCCCCGTGGTGAAGCAGCAGCTTGCTGATCGGCAAGCTGCCGGAAAAGGCCGCGGCATGAAGCGGCGTAAAGCCGCCCGAATTCCGAGCCATGACGTCAGCACCTTTGCCGATGAGCAATTCGGCGATGGCGAGCTGGTCTCCGAGCGCGGCGTTGATCAGAGGCGTCGCCTGATCGCGTGCCCGGCTGTTGACATCCGCACCCGCAGCCAAAACCTGTTCGACGGCGGCGGTGTTTCCGGTTGCGACGGCATCGAACAAGGGGCTCCCCGCAGCGGCCATTGTCGCTGTGAAAATCAACCCCACCGATGCAAGCAACCCGCGCATGGTTCAGCCCCCGAAGGTAGCCTGAGAAAATAGCACAAGCCGCAGGTTTTGGGTAGGCACCAAGCACCGCAGGAGCTTGAACGGCTCTGCATCAGGTTGCCGGTAAGGCGTCAGCCGGGCAGGATGCACACCTCTATCGCGACCACCGTGCTATGATCTGGTCGGTATTTGCCAGCGCCTTGCGAACGGCGTTGCGCGCCATGTTCGGTCGCTGCAATCGGATGTTTTTTTCAATATTTTCATGAAGCTTCAGTGCATAGCGCAAATTGTCTTCCTCTCGCGTGACGTGGGCGAAGAGGTGGTTCAACGCCGATTCGATCAGTACGCCGAGCGGCACCAGCAGATCATTTCCGGAGGCGCGTAGGATCGCGATATGAAATCGCGCATCGGATTCCGTTCGCTGCTGAAGCGATGTCGCCTGATCCATGTCATGCAGGGCCTGACTGATCGCATTCATTTGCTCCTCGGTTCGCCGCTCCGCAGCCAGTGCCGTCGCTTCCGGCTCGATCATATGCCTGAGTTCCTGCACAGCCCTTAGAAAGGCTTCACGATCGGGAGACGCGGCATACCAGCCCAAGACATCTCGATCCAGCAGGTTCCAACGCTCCTTGGGTTCGACCCAGCTGCCGATTTTCGGGCGGGAAGAAAGCAGGCCCTTGGCCATCAACATCTTGATCGCTTCGCGCACTGCCGATCGGCTGACTTCAAAGACTTCAGACCATTTCGCCTCATTTGGCAGGATCGTGCCCGGCGGATAGTCGCCGCGTACGATTCGCAGCCCAATCTCTCCCGCCAAAGACACATGAACGCTCGCCCCCGTCATGCGGGGAGCATTTGGGCGCCTTGTGGCCGAACGGTCAACCGTCACCACTTCGACCGGAGTCGCCGGCTTTCCCGATTTCTTGTCAGGCATTTATTTCTACTGCCTCAGCATCTTTCGATTGTCTGTATGTACTGTCAAAACAATCGTAATAACGAGGAAGTCGCCTGCGATTGACGCCGCCAAAAAGCGCGGAATCCGGGGCGCGTCAAGCCCTGCGGGCCTTTCGACCCGTCTCTCGTGGGGGCAGTCGGCGGCACCCTTGAACCGAGTGCCGCCAAACCGCGAACCTACTTTTGAATGCAGGTATCGACTGTATCCTTGGTGCACTCATCGAGCCCGGTGAAAACCGGATCTTCGACCGGCTTGCCGGCAATCAGATCCATCATCACCGAAGGCGCCTTGTAGCCCATCTCGAACGGCCGCTGGCCGACGAGTGCCGTCACCAGGCCTTCCCTCGCGATAGCAACCTCGTCGCCGATCGTGTCGGCCGCACCAATGACGAAATCGTTGCTGGCGATCTTCTCGGCCATCGGCTTGAACAGGTCGCGATAGGGCTGCGGCGCGCCAAACAATGGCCAGCCACCCATAATGCCGAAGGCGTCCAGGTCGGGATTGGCCGCGAGGATATCGGTCATTGCCTGAACACCCTTGGCACCGTCGTCATTGGTGAACACCGGGCAACCGGCGACCTCCGTCCACCCGCCCTCGCCCTTCAGCTCGGTCAAGCCTTTCTGGCCAGTGAGCGTGTCGCGCATACCTTGCGCGCGGCGCAGAATATTGTCTGCTCCCGGATTGCCTTCGATCGTGCAGATCTTGCCGCCCTTCGGCTTGGCCTTCTTGATGTATTCGCCGATGCGTGCGCCCATCAAATAGTTGTCCGTGCCGAGATAGGTCTTGCGCAACGCTGCATCCTCGGCGGCAAGATCGGCATCGAGCGTCATCACTGGAACCGTTGGATTGGCGGTCTTCAGGGTCTGGGCGATGAGCTTTGCATTGGACGGCGAAATTGCGATTGCAGCCGTGTCTGCCTTGCCCAACATATCCTGAACGATCTGCGCTTCGCCGGCCTCATCGGATGTCGATGCCGGACCGGTGTAGAAGCACTCGTATTCGGCAGTCGGATTCTCCTTGTTCCATTTCTGGCAACCCTGATTGATTGCTTCGAAGAACGGATTGTCGAGGCCCTTGACGACGATGACGAGTTGCTTCTTCGCCAGGGCCTGCCCGGCGGTCAGTGCTAGAACTGCGGCTGTCAGTAGTAATGCCTTCCTCATAGTTTCCTCCCTTGAAACAGACGGACACGGCATGCCCGCCATACGAAATCAACCCGGATACCAGACGATGCGAGGCTCCTCCTTCGAACGCTCGTATTGCCATGCCGAGTCGATAAGCATTTCGAGATCGTAGTCTGGCCGCCAGTCCAGCAGATATTTTGCCTTGCTGTTGTCCATCCAATTGGAATGGAAGCGGCTTGGTATCTCGACAGAACCGAGATTGCGCGTGCGCTGGAGGTAGGCGGCGACGTCCGCATAGTCGACAGGTCGATCCATGCAGATATTGAAGAGTTGCCGCTCCGCCCGCGGGTTGTCGATTGCTGCCAATATGGCCGATACGAGGTCATCGACATGCACGAAATTGCGTTTCAGCGGTCGTCCGTCAGCATCAAGGAGCAGTGGCACCGTCCCCAGAGTTGCGTAGCGCCGCGCCGCGTCTTCCGGAACCAGCGTCTTCCAGTCCGGACCACCAAAGACATCGTCGCCAAAAGACAGCGAATATTTGAAATCGTCCTTTTCCATGATCCAGGGCGCCCGCAGACAACAGCCATTGAGGCCGTACTGAATGCCGAACTGCTCCAGCATCACCTCTTCCAGAACCTTGGAAAGCGCATAGCTTCCCGGATAAGCACGATGGGGAGTATTCTCGGTGATCGGGCCGTTGTGGCGATAGTGGAAATGTCCCACGCCCGCATCACCCCCGATCAGGATGAACTGGCGTGCAGTGACGCTCGGGCGGAACTCTTCGAGCAGCCAAAACAGACCTTTGACCGTGACATCCATGATGTCTTCAGGCGTTTCCTTGCAGGTGGCGAGATGCACGACATGGGTAACGTCGTCGAGCGCCGCTGCCACGATGTCGCGATCGGCGATCGAGCCGCGGATGACTTCGACACGGTCGGTCTCATCGCACAGCCGATTATGGCAAAGCGCGCGAATACGGGCCTTGGAAAATCTCGGATCGTCAAGCAGCCCAGCAATGAAGCGCCGCCCGACCTTGCCCGTCGCACCGGTCACAAGGATCAGCATGCTCTCTCTCCCACGGATAGCTAATATTCACGCGCCGCTCTCGTCAAACGATATTTGTCTGACAAAACAGATTTTTGCGATAATAAGGCCAATACACCGGACAATAGTTGACGCTGCGGCAAGGTTTTGCGTAAATGTTCCGGATCGCTTTTCTGGGAGGACATTGGAAAAGCGAAGTCGCTGGAGCCTCGCGCCGAAGACACGCGACGGATAGCCTGCAAGTCTTGGGAGGCCAGAAGGCTGGTGGCGGTTCTTGAGCTCACCAATATTTCCAAACATTTCGGCGCCATCCAGGCTGTCAACGATATTTCGTTTTCGCTTGAAGCGGGGCAGGTTGTCGGCCTGATGGGCGACAACGGCGCCGGCAAGTCGACATTGGTGAAGATGATCGCCGGCAACTTTCGCCCGAGCCACGGAACCATGCGCCTCGACGGCGCCGATCTGGTGCTTCATCGGCCGAAGGAAGCACGCCAGCATGGCATCGAGATCGTTCACCAGGATCTGGCGCTCTGCAACAATCTGACGGCGGCAGCAAACGTATTCCTCGGACGAGAATTGCGCCGCGGCGTGGGGCCTTTTCGCATCCTCGACTACAAGAGCATGTACAAACGCTCCGGCGAGATATTTCGCGAGCTCAAATCCGAGACGCGGGCGCGCGATCTCGTCAAACAAATGTCGGGTGGCCAGCGACAGGCGGTGGCGATCGCCCGAACGATGTTGTCGGAAGCCAAAATCGTGTTGATGGACGAGCCGACGGCAGCCATTTCCGTGCGCCAGGTGGCTGAGGTTTTGAACCTGATCCGCCAATTGCGTGACCGGGGCATTGTCGTTGTCCTGATCAGCCACCGCATGCCCGACGTCTTTTCGGTCGCCGACCGCGTGATCGTGATGCGGCGGGGCAGAAAAGTGGCCGACAAGCAGATTGCCGCAAGTTCGCCGGAGGAAGTGACGGGATTGATCACCGGCGCCATCGAACAGGTGTGATCGATGCTATCCGCTGCAATAGGAAAAAAGAAGGTCGACGATGGCGATTACACTTGACCAGACGATCGGACAGAAGCAACGGAGTTGGCTGGCATCGGTCTTCAGCGGCCAGACCTTCTGGGTGCTCATTGCAGTCATTCTCGCCTGCATTTTTCTGTCGATGGCGACGGACTCCTTTGCGACCGCGAAGAACATCTACAACATCACCCGCAACGTCACTTTCGTTGCAATTATCGCGCTTGGTATGACGCTGGTCATCATCACCGGCGGCATCGATTTGTCCGTCGGCTCCGTGCTTTGCCTGTGCAGCATGGTGCTGGCGGTCGTCATGCACGCGGGATACAGCATTGAAGTCGGCATCGCCGCCTCGATCGGTACAGCTCTTTTGGTCGGAGCTTTCAACGGCGTATTGATTGCCTATCTCGGTTTCCCACCTTTCGTTGTCACACTCGGCATGTTGTCTATTGCACGCAGCCTTGCAATGGTCGCATCCAACAACACCGTCGTTTTCCAGTTCGGGCCTGATCACGACAAGCTGCTGGCGCTGGGTGGCGGTGCTTGGCTTTTCGGCATCGCCAATCCGGTGCTTTACATGGTCGTGCTGGCCCTCATCACCGGTTTCGTTCTGCGCTGGACCAAGTTCGGCCGCTATGTCTTTGCCATCGGCGGCAATGAGCACGCTGCGACACTGACGGGCGTTCCGGTGCCGAGGATCAAGGTTATCGTCTATATGATTTCCGCCCTGTCGGCAGGCGTTGCCGGCATCATTCAAACCGGCTGGCTCGGCGCCGTCACCACAAACATCGGCGCCGGAATGGAACTTCAAGTCATCGCGGCCGCGGTTATCGGCGGCGCCAATCTCGCCGGCGGTGTCGGCACCGCCTTCGGAGCCTTGGTCGGCGCCGCCCTCATCGAGATCATCCGCAACAGTCTCGGCTTGCTCGGCATCAACGCCTTCTGGCAGGGAAGCTTCATCGGCGGAGCAATCGTGCTCGCCGTCCTTTTCGACCGACTTCGCAACTTACGACAGGGCGAGTAGGCAAATTCGGCCTCCGCCCCCGCTGGATATGACGCCTTAGAGCGCTTCAGCTTTTCACGGAAACGCAGAACCGCCCTAACTTTTTGTTTTTACGCAATTCCCAGCAAAAGCGCCTCGCGCTTTGTCTGGAATTGCTCGAGTGATGCCGTGCATTGTCGATCATTGCTGCCTGTCGATGGCCGCCGCGTTCATTTTTTCCCATCCGCCAGTGCCTCTTTCCGCCGGCGGCGCGGCAGGAGCGATTTGAGGTACCGCCACAGTGGCGAGATGGCGTAGCCAGCGACCGGAATTGTGATCAAGCCCGCGACAATACCGACGATGCCAGCTCCTGTAGCCTCGACGACCCAGCGCAGCACCGACGCCAGAACGGGAATGGCATGCGCGGTCGCCTCCCCGGCATCATGGATGAGATGCGCAAGGCCGCCGACACCATAGGTTTCGAGGCCGTGAACGATGATGCCGCCGCCGACCCAGATCATGGCGGCCGTTCCGATAATGCCTAGCACTTTCAGAAAATAGGGCATGCCGGTGACAAGCCCTTTTCCGATCGCGCGCAAGAAGGAACCCATCGGAGACGGCGTCTGTACACGCGCCAGCATCAGACCCAGATCATCGGCCTTCACGATCAACGCCACGCCACCATAGACCATGACCGTGATACCCAGCCCGACGACGGCAAGGATGAAGGCGTGCGTGACTATGCTGCCGGACGGCAACGCGCCGAGCGTAATCGCCATGATTTCGGCCGACAGGATGAAATCCGTCTTGATCGCACCGGCAACTTTCTCGTCTTCGAGCGATTGGGCATCGAGGCTTGTCGCCTCGAGTGCCGATTCATGAGCGTGGGCTGCATGCGGTAGCACGAGTGCGTAAACTTTTTCCACGCCCTCATAGCAGAGAAAAAGCCCGCCGATCATGAGCAGCGGTGTGATCGCCTGCGGTGCGATAAGGCTCAGGATAAGCGCCGCGGGAAGCAGGATCAGCAGCTTGTTCTTCAGCGAACCGAGGGCAATCTTGCCGATGATCGGCAATTCGCGTGCTGCGGAAAATCCGGTGACGTAACGGGGTGTGACGGCCGCATCATCGATGACGACGCCTGCGGCTTTCGCGCCGGCCTTGGCTGCTTGGCCGGCAATATCGTCAAGCGAGGCCGCAGCCACCTTGGCCAGGGCAGCGATATCATCAAGAAGAGCAATCAGGCCGACACTCATTCGAGCCTCCGTTGAGAAGACAGACTTAACACAGCGAAAAATGGAAAACCGTCATCCAACGACTCGAAATAAGACGTGGCATCCTCCACGCTGGGAAGATGCCACGCACAAATCGTGACGGCAACGGCCGTTATTCGGCCCGCATCGGGCTCGGCCCACTCTGATCCCGCGGAGGACGTGCCTGCCGGTCCCGGTGTCTGTTCCGGCAGTTCGACAACGCACCGGTTCGACGAAGGAGGACTTGCAGATACGCCAAAGCCCGCACGAGGCGGGCTTTTGTGTCTATGGCGGTCTATGTGGGATTTGGTTGCGGGGGCAGGATTTGAACCTGCGGCCTTCAGGTTATGAGCCTGACGAGCTACCGGGCTGCTCCACCCCGCGAGATATAATTTAACACAAAAGGCCGCTTTATGGGCGGCCCTTTTGTCT
>Ga0209025_1000404_pt1 | contig 87744 bp, 80 predicted proteins | sample AraplaMF_Col_mLB_FD_184256 | JGI IMG/M metagenome (GOLD analysis project Ga0209025, IMG submission 184256) | Arabidopsis root microbial communities from the University of North Carolina, USA - plate scrape MF_Col_mLB (SPAdes) (version 2) | ecosystem: Host-associated > Plants > Roots > Endosphere... | reverse complement strand
GCTCGGTCTACGTGACCAAGCAGGGCGAACTCTGGTTCGGCGGCGAGGACAACGACCGCATCGACGTGCTGCCCGAGAAGAAGAGCTACCAGCCCGGCGAGATCGCCAAGTTCCAGGTGCGCAGCCCGTTCCGCTTCGCGACCGCGCTGGTATCGGTCGAGCGCGAGGGCGTGATCGAAACGCATGTGGTGCAGCTCAACGGCCAGGACCCGACGGTCACGCTGCAGGTCAAGCCCGAATGGGGCCCGAACGCCTACGTGAGCGTGCTCGCGCTACGCGGGCGGCTGCGCGAGGTGCCGTGGTACAGCTTCTTCAGCTGGGGCTGGAAGGCGCCGCGCGAATGGTGGACCGCCTTCTGGTACGAGGGCAAGGAGTACGTGGCGCCGACCGCCATGGTCGACCTCAGCAAGCCCGCCTACCGCCTCGGCATGGCCGAGATCCGCGTCGGCACGCGCGCCCACCAGCTCGACGTGACGGTGGCCAGCGACAAGCCCAGCTACCCGGTGCGCGGCAAGGCGCAGGTCACGATCACCGCCAAGCTGCCCGACGGCAAGCCGGCCGCCGGCGCCGAGGTGGCGCTGGCCGCGGTCGACCAGGCGCTGCTCGAGTTGATGCCCAACGACAGCTGGGACCTGCTCAACGCGATGCTGCAGCGGCGCAGCTGGGGTGTCAGCACCTCGACCGCGCAGATGGAGATCGTCGGCCGGCGCCACTACGGGCGCAAGGCCGTGCCCGCGGGCGGCGGCGGCGGCAAGGGCCAGACGCGCGAACTGCTCGAGACCCTGCTGATCTGGAACCCGCGCGTGGTGCTCGACGCCAACGGCCAGGCCGTGGTGACGGTGCCGCTCAACGACGCGCTGACCACCTTCAAGATCGTGGCGGTGGCCGACTCGGGCGCCGACCTGTTCGGCACCGGCCAGGCCAGCATCCAGGCCACGCAGGACCTGCAGATCATCAGCGGCCTGCCGCCGCTGGTGCGCGAGGACGACCAGTTCCGCGCCCAGATCACGCTGCGCAACACCACGCAGAAGGCGATGAAGGTGGAAGCCACGCCGCGTGCCACGCTGCTCACGCTGCAGCCGCAGACGGTGGACATCCCCGCCGGCGAGGCGCGCGAGGTGGCCTGGAACGTGACCGCGCCGGCGCAGCTCGCGCAGACGCGCGCCGAGGCGATCCTGTGGGAGATCGAGGCCAAGGACACGCTGGGCGGCGCACGCGACGCGCTCAAGGTGCGCCAGCGCATCGTGCCCTCGGTGCCGCTCACGGTGCAGCAGGCCACGCTGGTGCAGGTCGACGGCCCATTCACCATCGACGTCGCGCCGCCGGCCGACGCCCTGCCCGGCCGCGGCGGCCTGAAGCTGTCGCTGCAGCCCAAGCTGGCCGAAGGCCTGCCGGGCGTGCGCGACTGGTTCGCCAACTACCCCTTCATCTGCCTCGAGCAGAAGACCAGCAAGTCGGTCGGCCTGCGCGACGCGAAGATGTGGCAGGGCGTGCTCGCGCAGCTGCCCACCTACCTCGACAGCGACGGCCTGGCGAGCTACTTCCCGCCGCGCGACGGCGAGGCCAACGGCGGCAGCGACATCCTGACCTCGTACCTGCTGGCGGCCACCAACGAAGCGGCTTCGCTCGACCCCGCCTTCGCGCTCGCCGACGACGTGCGCGCGCCGATGGAAGCCGGGCTGATCGCCTTCGTCGAAGGCCGCATCACGCGCGACTTCTGGAGCCCGCGCAAGGACCTGGACGTGCGCAAGCTGGCCGCGCTCGAGGCGCTGTCGCGCTACGGCAAGGCCTCGGGCGCCATGCTCGGCAGCATCACCATCGCGCCGAACCAGTGGCCCACCAGCGCGGTGATCGACTGGCTCAACATCCTGAAGCGCGTGCAGGACGTGCCGCAGCGCCAGCAGCGCCTGGACGAGGCCAACAACGTGCTCAAGGCGCGGCTGTCCTACCAGGGCACCAAGCTGATCTTCAGCACCGAGCGCGACGACTACTGGTGGTGGCTGATGACCAACGGCGACGTCAACACCGCGCGCCTGCTGCTGACGGTGATGGACGACCCGGGCTGGAAGGACGACATCGGCAAGCTGGCCAACGGCTTCATCGGCCGGCAGCAGAACGGCGCCTGGCACACCACCACCGCCAACCTCTGGGGCGGGCTGGCGCTCGAGAAGTTCAGCAAGGTGTTCGAGAGCACGCCGGTGGCCGGCATCACCGCCGCCACCCTCGGCGCGGCCAAGGCGCAGGTCGACTGGAGCAAGGTCGAGCGCGTGAAGGCCAGCGACGCGACCGGCGCGCCGAACCAGACCACCTTCTTCGGCGCCCCGGCCTCGCCGGGCAACCTGCGCAACAACGGCATGTTCCTGCCGTGGGCCGCATCGCCCGGCGGCGCGCCGGTGCGCGACACCCTGCTCGTGACCCAGCAGGGCACGGGCAAGCCCTGGCTCACGATGCAGTCGATCGCGGCGGTGCAGCTCAAGGCGCCGTTCGCGGCCGGCTACGCCATCAAGAAGACCGTGACGCCAGTGGAGCAGGCGGTGGCCGGCAAGTACACGCGCGGCGACGTGCTGCGCGTGAGCCTGGAGGTCAACGCCAGCGCCGACATGACCTGGGTCGTCATCAGCGACCCGGTGCCCGGCGGCGCCACCATCCTCGGCAGCGGCCTGGGCCGCGACTCGCAGATCGCCACCCAGGGCGAGAAGAAGTCGGGCGCCGGCTGGCCGGCCTTCGAGGAACGCAGCTTCGAGGCCTTCCGCAGCTACTACCAGTACCTGCCCAAGGGCGTGGTGAAGATGGAGTACACGGTGCGGCTGAACAACGTCGGCGACTTCGCGCTGCCGCCGAGCCGCGTCGAGGCGATGTACGCGCCCGAGATGTTCGGCGAGGTGCCGAACGAGCGCATCAAGGTCGAAGCGGCGCGCTGAAGCCGCCCGCGCGGATGACGGCCCGGCACAACGCACGGCCGGCCGTCATCCCGCCTTCATCTGGGTTCGTCACCATCGCCGCCACGAACCACGAGGAGTGATCCATGGGCCTGGCCATCTGCGTCGGCATGCTTGCCGAGCTGCTCGAAGACGACCCCGAGGGCGCCGAGGCGTTCGAGGAGGACCTGGCGGAAGTCAACCGCGTGCTGGCCGCCGCCGGCCTGCCGCCGCACACCGAGCCGCGCGAGGCGATCGAGTTCGACTCGCGCGCCTCGATCGAGAGCTTCCCCTACTCCTTCATCCATTACCTGCGCCGCGCCTACGCGCACCGCGTGCTCGCGCCCGACTGGGTGGCCACGCCGCTGGCCGACGACGTCGATCCCACGGCCGACCCGAAGATCCAGACCCTGCTCGACAGCGAGGACAGCCACCTGCTGTGCCACTCCGATGCCGAGGGCTTCTACGTGCCGGTGGACTTCAGGGAAGTGCTGTTCGACGAGCGCGAGGAAGACGACGAGATCGAGGAAGAGGAAGAAGAGGACGACGAGGACGTCGACCTCTCGCGCGGCCGCGAGGAGGACGACATCGGGGACGAGGAAGAGGACGAGGAGGACGACGAAGCCCTGGGCCTGCCCGGCGGCATGCTCGGCTCCTCGTACCGCCTGCTCGAGGAGCTGGTCTACGTGGCGCCCGCGCTGGGCATCCACCTGTCGAACGGCAAGCTCGGCGACGAGGAGGCCGAGCGCATCGACGCGCTGATCGAGGACGACAACGGCCTCTACCGCGAGTACGCGGCATGGCTGCTGCTGTACGAGGCGGCGCGGCTGAGCATCGCGCACCGCACGGCGATCGTGTTCTGCTGAGACGCGGCGGCGAGCCTGTCATTCCCGGTCTTTCCCGATGGCGCCGCGCGGCGGGCGGCCTACACTGCATCGACACGCTCGCTTCCCTCCCACCCCGTTGCTGCGATCCGCAGAAAGGCCGCTACCCATGACCACGATGGACACGATGGAAATCGCCAACACGCTCGTCGAGCTGTGCCGCCAGGGCGCCTACGAGGAGGCGCTGGCGCTCTATGCGAGCGACGCGGTGAGCGTGGAGGCCGGCGGCCCGCCCGACATGGCGCGCGAGGTGCGCGGCATCGAGGCGATCCGCGGCAAGGGCGAATGGTGGACCTCGAACCACGAGGTGCACGGCATGATCGTCGCGGGCCCGTGGCCGCACGACGACCGCTTCATCGTCGGCTTCAGGATCGACGCCACCTTCAAGACCAGCGGCGAGCGCTTCACCATGGAGGAGATGGCGCTCTACACGGTGGAAGACGGCAAGATCGTGCGCGAGGAATTCTTCTACGCGGCCTGAGCGCCGCACCACCGCGCCTCGTCAGCGCGCGGGCGCCGCGCACGAGGCGCCGATGGTGAGCGCCAGCGGCACGTGCACGCTGCGCCGCGCCTGGGGCGCGCGCCCTTCCACCCGCTCGAGCATCAGTTCGGCCGCGGCATGCGCGGCGCCCTCGATGTCGAAGCGCAAGGTGGTCAGCGGCGGGTCCATCAGCGCGAAGGCGTCGTCGGTGCCGATGCCCACCACCGACAGCTGCGCCGGAATGCGCAGGCCGCGTTCGCGCGCGCTGCGCAGCGCGCCCGACAGCAGCCGCGTGCCGAGCGCGATCAGCGCGGTGGGCGGCGCCGCGAGCGCGAGCATCGCGTCCATTTGCGCGGCCGAGGACTCGATGGCCGAACTCAGCATGCACACCAGCGCCTCGTCGTAGCCGATGTCCGCGCGCCGCAGGCCGTCGCGGTAGCCGAGCAGCTTCTCGCGCCCGGGCCGGATCGCGGGATTGGGACCGAACAGCGCGATGCGCCGGTGGCCCAGCGACACCAGGTAGTCGACCGCCGTGGCCACGCCCTGGCGGTGGTCCTGGCAGACCGCGTCGGCCTCGAAACCGATCTCGCGGTCGAGCACCACCAGCGGCAGCTTGCAGCGCGCGAAGGCGTCCTGCGCCGCGGGCAGGTCCTCGCGGCTCGGCGAGACGAACACGCCCTCGAGCCGGCGGTTCTCGAACAGGTGCAGCAGCTGCGCCTCGCGCTGCGGCTGGTCGAAGGTGCTGCCGACCAGCACCGAGAAACCCTCGGACTGCAGCCGCGCCTCGACCGCCGCGAAGAAGGCCGAAAGGAAGGGATTGGCCATGTTCGAGACCATGAAGCCGATCGCCTTGCTGCGCCCGGTCTTCAGGTGCCGCGCGCTGAAGTTCGGCACGTAGCCGATGCCCTGCGCGGCCTTCTCGACGCGCTTGCGCACCTCGGCGCTGACGTAGCCGCTGTGGTTGAGCACGCGCGAGACGGTGGCCACCGAGGTCTCGGCGGCGTGCGCCACGTCGCGCAGCGAGACCGCCTGGCTGGGCGTTCGGCTCATAGTTTTCCCTTATGTAAACGTTCCATGGATTGCGGCCTCCCGGGTGCTCACTTTAACCTTGGAATCGATATGGAAACGTTCTCAGAAACAAGGCGCGGTTTCGCTGGCCGCACGGTGCTGGTGGTGGGTGGCGGCCAGGCCGCCGGCGGCGATCCCCAACTCGTGGGCAACGGCCGCGCGATCTGCCTGCGGCTCGCGCAGCGCGGCGCGCGCGTGGTGTGCGCCGACCGCGACCTCGAGGCCGCGCGGCACACGGTGGCCGCGCTCGAGGCGCAGGCGCCCGGTGCGCAGCATGTGGCCCTGGCCGCCGACATCGGCGACCCGGCCCAGGTGCGCGCGCTGTTCGCCACGCTGGCCGAAGGCGGCATCGTGCTCGACGCGCTGGTGCTCAACGCCGGCATCAGCGACCGCCGGCCGCTGGCCGAGGTCACGCCCGAGAGCTGGGACGCGATCCTCGGCGTGAACCTGCGCGGCCACCTGCTGTGCGCGCAGGCGGCACTGCCCGCCATGCAGCACGGCGGCGCGATCGTGTTCGTCTCCTCGCTCGCCGCGCTGATGCCCGCGGGCCGCAACCCGGCCTACGAGAGTTCGAAGGCCGCGCTGTCGGCGCTGTGCCGCGCGGTCGCGCTCGAGGGCCATGCACGCGACATCCGCGCCAACATCGTGCGCGCGGGCCTGATCGACACGCCCATGGGCCGCGCCGCCAGCGCCGCGCGCCCGGGCCGCGCGAGCGGGCCGCTGCCCTTCGGCCGCCAGGGCAGCGCCTGGGACATCGCCAACGCCGCCTGCTTCCTGCTCTCGGACGAGGCCGCCTACATCAATGCCGCCGAGCTGCCGGTGGACGGCGGCCTGCGCCACGGCATCGCGCGCGCACCCGGCGCCGCGGCCTGAGCCTCTTTTCTTTTTTCCCCGCTTCCGGAGACAAGCCTTGAAACGACGATCCCTGCTGGGCGCCGGCGCCCTCGCGCTGGCCGCCCTCGCCACCGGTGCCATGGCGCAGACACCCGCCTGGCCCGCCAAGCCGCTGCGCCTGGTCGTGCCCTTCCCGCCCGGCGGCGCGGCCGACCTGTTCGCGCGCCTCGTGGGCACCGAGCTCGCGCAGGCGCTGGGGCAGCCGGTGATCGTGGACAACCGTCCCGGCGCCGGCGGCAACATCGGCGCGCGCGAGGTCGCCAACGCGCCGGCCGACGGCTACACGATGATGCTGGGCACCGTCGGCACGCACGCCATCAATCCCACGCTCTACGGCAACCTGCCCTACGACACGCGCAAGGCCTTCGTGCCGGTGGCGATGGTGGGCTCGGTGCCCAACGTGCTGGTGGTGAACCCCGCGCTGCCGGCCAGGACCGTGGCCGAACTCACGGCGCTCGCGAAGCGCTCGCCGGGCAAGCTCACGATGGGTTCCTCGGGCAACGGCAGCAGCATCCACCTGTCGGGCGAGCTCTACAAGCACCTCGCGCACGTGAGCATCCTGCACGTGCCCTACCGCGGCGGCGCGGCCGCGCTGACCGACCTGATCGGCGGTCAGATCGACCTGATGTTCGACAACCTGCCGACCTCGCTGCCGCACATCGCCAAGGGCTCGCTGCGCGCGCTGGCCGTGACCGGCGCGCAGCGCTCGCCGCTGTTGCCCGAGGTGCCGACCATGGCCGAGGCCGGCCTCGCGGGCTACGAGTCCACCGCCTGGTCGGGCCTGTTCGTTCCCACCGGCGTGCCCGCGCCGGTGGTGGCGCGGCTGCACGACGAGGTCGACAAGGCGCTGCGCAGCGAGCGCGTGAAGGCGCGCTACCGCGACCTCGGCGCCGACATCCTGCCGATGCCGCAGCCGGCCTTCGACCAGTTCGTGCGCAAGGAGTACGACAAGTGGGCCGAGATCGTGCGCGTCTCGGGCGCGAAGGCGGAGTGAGCGGATGCGGCCGATCGATTTCCTGCTGCGCGCCGCGCGCCGCCACCCCGACAAGATCGCGCTCTCGGGCCCCGAGGGCGCACTGAGTTACGCCGAGCTGCTGGCCCACACCGAGGCGCTGGCCGTCGCGTTCCAGGCGCTGGTGCCCGATCCGCGCGGGCGCATCGCGATCTGCGCGGGCAACCACCTCGCGCACGTGGTGTCGCTGTTCGCGACCCTGCTCGCGGGCCGCATCTGGGTGCCGCTCAATCCGCGCGCCGGCGCCGACGAGCTGTGCCGCATCGTCGACTTCACCGAGGCCGCGCTGGTGATCGCCGAGCACGAGCAGGCGCCCAAGCTCGAGGCCACCGGCGCGCCGCGCGTGGTCTACCGGCCTGGCGCGCTCGGCACGGCGCCCACCGGCTGCGAACTCTCGGCGCTGCTGGCCGCGCATGCGGGCCGCCGGCCCGCGCCGGTGCGCCACGACCTGGCCGAGATCCAGGCGATCAAGTTCACCGGCGGCACCACCGGCGCGCCCAAGGGCGTGATGCAGAGCTACCGAGCGTGGAACACCACCATCGTCTCGATCATGCAGGCGATGAAGCTCGACGCCGACGAGCGCTACCTCGCGGTGGCCTCGATCACGCACGGCACCTCGACCTTCCTGCTGCCGGTGCTCGGCAGCAGCGGCACGGTGCTGCTGCCGCGCTCGACCAGGCCGCGCGAGGTGCTCGACCAGCTCGAGCACGACCGCGTGACCGCGGTCTTCATGCCGCCCACGCTGATCTACAGCCTGCTCGAGGACCCGACCGCGCGCGGGCGCGACTGGCGCGCACTGCGCCACTTCGTCTATGCCGCGGCGCCGATGCGCAGCGCGAAGATCGTGGAGGCGCAGCAGGTGTTCGGCCATGTCGAGACCGGCTACGGCCAGACCGAAGCGCCGGCCATCATCTCCTACATGCCGGTGGAGGACGCGCTCGATCCTCGCAACCTCGAGTCGGTGGGCCGCGCCGCGCTCATGACCGAGGTCGCGATCATGGACCCGGCCGGCGCGCTGCTGCCGCCGGGCCAGGGCGGCGAGGTGGTGGTGCGCGGCGACCTCGTGATGTCGGGCTACTGGAAGCAGCCCGAGAAGACCGCCGAGGCCTTCCACGACGGCTGGCTGCGCACCGGCGACGGCGGCTACCTCGACGAGCGCGGCTTCCTGTTCCTCAAGGACCGCATCCGCGACCTGATCATCACCGGCGGCTTCAACGTCTACCCGACCGACGTGGAGAACGTGCTGGGCCGGCATCCCGCCGTCTACGACTGCGTGGTGATCGGCGTCGACGACGACAAGTGGGGCGAAGCCGTGCATGCCGCGGTGCAGCTGCGCGAGGGCGCGGCCTGCGAGGCCGCCGAGCTCGTCGCCTGGGTGCGCGAGCGGCTCGATCCCGTCAAGACGCCGAAGGCGGTGCACTTCTTCGACGCCCTGCCGCGCACCGCGAACGGCAAGGCCTCGAAGAAGGACGCACGCATCGAAGTGCTGCGGCGCATGGGCGCCGGCAGCGAGACCTCCCCACCGCATCACGCCACGCCATGAACCCGACCCCGCCAAGCACCGACCGCCACGCCCTCGTCACCGGCGGCTCCTCGGGCATCGGCCTCGCGATCTGCCGCCGCCTCATCGAGAGCGGCTGGCAAGTGACCAGCCTCGACATCCAGCCGCCGCCCGACGCGCGCAGCGGCGCGCACCTGCGCGTGGACATGGGCGACCGCGAGGCGCTCGCGGCCGCGCTCGCCGAGGCCTGCGGCCGCCACCGCTTCACCGGCCTGGTGAACAACGTGGCCGCGATCCGCCCGGCACCGCTCGAGACCACCTCGCTCGACGACTTCGACCTGCAGATCGGCGTGACCGCGCGCGCCGCGCTGCAGTGCGTGCAGGCCGTGCTGCCCGCGATGCGCGCGGCCGGCGGCGGGCGCATCGTCAACATCACGAGCCGTGCCGCGCTCGGCAAGGAACTGCGCAGCGGCTACTCGGCAGCCAAGGGCGCGCTCAACGCGCTCACGCGCACCTGGGCGCTCGAGCTCGCGGCGCAGGGCATCACGGTCAACGCGGTGGCGCCGGGCCCGATCGCCACCGAGGCCTTCAAGGCCGCGAACCCAGCCGACAGCCCGCGCACGCGGCGCATCGCCGAGGGCATTCCGGTGCAGCGCTTCGGCGAGCCCGCCGAGGTGGCGCACGCGGTCGATGCCTTCATGCACCCGATGGCCTCGTTCATGACGGGCCAGGTGCTGTACGTCTGCGGCGGCATCACCGTGGGCCTGGCGGGTTGAGGGGCCGGCGATGACGATCACCACCGAGATCGGCTACACGACCCCCGACGCGATCCACGTGCGCGGCATGAACCTCGCCACCGAGATCATCGGCAAGCTCGACTTCGTCGAGATGCTGTGGCTGCTGGCAAGGGCGCGGCTGCCCGAGCCGCGCGAGAAGGCGATGGTCAACATGCTGCTGGTGACCGCGGCCGACCACGGCCTCACGCCGAGCGCGATCGCCACGCGCATGACCTGGCTCGGCGCGCCCGAGTCGCTGCAGGGCGCGGTGGCCGCGGGGCTGCTGGGCGCGGGCTCGAACTTCCTCGGCACGGTGCAGAACGTCAGCGAGATGCTGCTCGCGGCCGCCGCGGGCCTGACCGACGACGCGAGCGATGCCGAGCTGCGCGAACGCGCGGCCACGCTGGTGCGCGAGCGCCGGCAGGCGAAGCGCAGCATCCCGGGCGTCGGGCATCCGATCCACGTCGACGGCGATCCGCGCGTGCCGACGCTCATGGCCGTGTCGAAGGTCAACGGCTACTTCGGACGCCACTGGCGGCTGGCGCTCGCGCTGGTCGAGGTGCTGCGCGAGGACCATGGCCGCCACCTGCCGCTCAACGCGGCCGGCGCCAACGGCGCGGTGCTCGCCGACATGGGCCTCGACCCGCTCTTGGGCCGCGGCCTCGCGCTGGTCGGGCGCGCGGCCGGGCTGGTCGCGCATGTCTGCGAGGAATCGCGCGCGCCCACGGGGCAGCAGCTCTGGGACCTGGTGCTGCGGCAGGACGCGCGCAACGTGCTGCCCGCCGAGAAGCGTTGAGAAACGGCCTGTCGTTACGCGCGTTACGGCGGTGACGCGGCCACCGCCGCCGCGCGTTGCCGCGGCGCCCGCGCGCTTCGAAGATGCGCGCCATGCGACATCTTCCCGCCACCCTCCTCGCGCTGTCGGCGCTGCTGCTGCCGCTGGCCGGCCATGCGGCACCCGCCGGCTTCGACAGCCCTCCCGCATCGCTCGCCGCGCAGGTCCTCGGCGACCGTCCCGGCACCATCGTCGCCGGCACCTGGCGCGACGGCGCGGCGCGCTTTGCGATCCAGCGCAATGCGCCTGGGCACGTCGGCAAGGCGAAGGCGATGGCGCCCGGCGAGGCGCAACCGGTGTTCGAGATCGGCTCGATCAGCAAGGTCTTCACCGGCCTGCTGCTCGCGCAGGCCGTGGAGCGCGGCGACTTCTCGCTCGACGACACGCTGGGCCGGCTGCTCGCCGACAAGGCCACGCTGCCGCCGCCCGTGGCCGCGATCACGCTGCGCCAGCTCATCACCCACACGGCCTGCCTGCCGAACCTGCCCGCGCTGCCGGCGCGCCCGCCCGGGCCCGACTCCAATCCCTTCGCCAGGCCCACGCGCGCGCACCTGATGGTGGCGCTCTCCTCGCTCGAGCTCGCGCAGGCGCCGCCCTGCGCGCCGCGCTACGGCAGCCTGGGCATCGCGCTGGTCGGGCAGCTGCTGTCGGACCGCTATGGCCAGCCCTGGGACCAGCTGGTGCGCGAGCGCATCGCCGTGCCGCTGGGCATGAAGGACACGGTGCAGCACCTCGATACCGCGCGCGCGAAACGGCTGCCCCAGGGCTACGCCGGCCACGCGGCGCGCGCGCCCTGGGAATTCGGCGCGCTGGCCGCGGCCGGCGCATTGCGCAGCACCGCGCCCGACCTGCTGCTGTTCGCTCGCGCATTGATGGCCGGCCGCGCGGGGCCGCTGGGCGCCGCGGCCGAACGGCTGCGCGAGCCGCTGTCGGCGCAGGGCGAGTACGACGTCGGCTATGCGCTGCGCATGCGCGATCCGGCCGCGGGCGGCGCGCAGCGGCGCATCCATTTCCACACCGGCCAGACCGGCGGCTACCGCGCGCTGCTCGCGTTCTCGCCGGCCACCAGCGAGGCGCTGGTGCTGCTCGCGAGCAACGACGCGGCCGCGGTGGTGCCCGTGCTGGACGCGCTCACCCTCCCCCTCGCCGCGAAGTAGCCATGCGGGCCGTCCCGGGGTGGCCGCCGCGCGATTGCCGGCACAATCCCCGCGGACACACCTGCATGAACACACGATTCGTCGAAGCCTTTCTCTGGGCCGCGCGGCTGGGCAGCTTCCGGGCCGCGAGCGACCGGCTGCACATCACGCAGGCGGCCGTGTCGAACCGCGTCGCCTCGCTCGAGGAAGACATCGGCGCGCGCCTGTTCGAACGCGACGCGCGCGAGCTGCGCCTCACGCCCGTCGGCGTGCGCCTCATGGACTACGGCGAGCGGCTGCTCGAGCTGCGCCGCGAGATCGTCTCGCTGGGCCGCCCGCGCGAGGACCTGCTGGGCCTGGTGCGCATCGGCGCGATCGAGACCGTGGTCCACACCTGGCTGCTGGGCTTCCTCACCAACCTGCGCTCCACCTATCCGGGCATCGAGGTGCAGCTCACCTCCGAGACCACGCTCGCGCTGCACCGCGGCCTGCGCGAGGGCGCGCTCGACATCGCGCTGCAGACCGACCACATCGCGGGCGCGGGCATCGTGAGCACGCCCTGCCTGCCGATGCCCATGGGCTGGGTCGGACAGATGAGCGCCGAGGGCACGCAGACGGTGGAGCAGCTGCTGCGCCAGCCGGTGCTGACCATGAGCCCGGGCTCGCAGCCGCACGAGGCGCTCAAGAACCTCTACCGCGCGGTGGGCATCCCGCTGGGCAAGGTGCATTGCGTGAGCTCGATCTCGGCGCTCGCGCGGCTGGTGAAGGCCGGCTTCGGCAATGCGCTGGTGCCGCTGCCGCCGGTCTACGAATACGTGGCGGCCGGCGACGTGCGCATCATCGAATGCGATGCGCTGATCTCGCCGCAGCGGCTGGTGGTGAGCCATCTGGAGGCCACCGACTCCGATGCCATCCGGCTCGTGGCCGAGCTGGCCTGCCGGGCCTCCGACCAGTTCACGGCCGCGGCAGTCGCACCAATCTGGAGCGGGACCCTAGAGGGTTAACCCTTGAAACAGCGCATTCGCGCCCCATCGAGGGGCCAGTAATTCTTGTGGCTGTCGCCCAGAAAAACTCGTTTGTGACAGCCTGACCCCGCGACGGAAGATCGCGCCTTCTTTTTTCGAAGGCCCGCTCCCGCTTCCGCCGCCATGACTTCCACCGCTTCCGTCACCGAACCTTCCGCCGCCGAGAACGGCCTGCTATTCGTCGCCTGCGACGTCGATCCCGCGGCCGACGAGGCCGACTTCAACCGATGGTACGACCGCGAGCACGTCGAGGAACGCGTGCGCATTCCGGGCTTTCTTTCGGGCGCGCGCTACTTCTCGCTCGAGGGCGGCCGCCGCTACCTCGGCCTGTACCGCACCGTCTCGCTCGAGGTGTTCCGCTCGGCCGGCTACCGCGCCGCCTTCGAGCGCCAGACGCCGTGGTCGATCGCCAACCTCGACCGCATGCGCGACCCGATCCGCCGCGTCTGCGCGGTGCGCGCCGTGACCGGCTTCGGCAGCGGCAGCCACATCGCGGTGCTGCCGCTGGCCGTGGCCACCGATGCCGCCGATACCGCCGTGCTCGCCGAACGCGCCGCCGAGGCCGGCCGCCGCCTCGCCGAACAGCCGGGCTTCGTGCAGTCCTTCCTGCTGCAGCCCGATGTCGCCCTGAGCACGCCGCTGCCGCGCGAAAGCAGCGAAGGCCGCGTGCTGCAGCCGATGCTGGTGGTCGAGACCAGCGGCGCCGACGCCGCCCGCGCCGCGCGCGCCACGGCCGCCGCCGCGCTCGATGCCGATCCCGCGAACGGCTGGCTGCTCGCGCTCGGCTGGAAGCTGCACGCCGGCGAGCTGGCCTGAACCACCGCCGCCCCCTTCACGTTCCCCGTCACCCAGGACCTTCTCTCATGACCGAACACGCTCTCCCGGCCGCGTCCGCCGCGAACGGCGCCAAGCCCGCCAAGATGGGCCGCCTCGCGATGGCCAGCTCCATCGGCACCACGCTCGAGTGGTACGACTTCACCGTCTACAACATCATGGCGGCGCTGGTCTTCAACGCGATCTTCTTCCCCTCCTTCGATCCGCTGACCGGCACCATCCTCGCCTTCTCGACCTACGCGGTCGGCTACATCTCGCGCCCGCTCGGCGGCGTCGTCTTTGGCCACCTCGGCGACCGGCTCGGCCGGCGCTTCGTGCTGGTCGCCACGCTGGTGATCATGGGCGTGTCGACCGGCCTCATGGGCCTGCTGCCGACCTACGCGAGCTGGGGCATCTGGGCACCGGTGGCGCTGGTCGCGCTGCGCTTCGTGCAGGGCGTGGCGCTCGGCGGCGAATGGGCCGGCGCGGTGCTGCTGTCGATGGAGCACGGCAAGCCGACCGAGCGCGGCCGCAACGCCTCGTTCACGCAGGTCGGCCCCTCGGCCGGCACGCTGATCGGCACCGGCTTCATCGCCGCCGTGTCGGCCTGGCTCAGCCCCGAGGACTTCCAGTCCTGGGGCTGGCGCATCCCCTTCGTCTCGAGCGTGGCGCTGGTGCTGTTCGGCCTGTGGCTGCGCCGCGGCGTCGAGGAAACGCCGGTGTTCCGCGAGATGGAGCAGAAGCAGGAGACCGCCAAGACCCCGATCAAGGAAGTGCTGGGCCAGCACTGGCGCCGCCTGCTGGTGGCCGGCGGCTCGCGCATCGGCTCCGACGTGCTCTATGCGCTGGTGGTGGTGTTCACCCTCACCTACGTGACCACCGTGCTGCACCTGTCGCGACCGCTGGCACTGACCGCGACCATGATCGGCGCGGCCTGCAACGCGATCTCGGTGCCGTGGTTCGGCAGCCTGTCGGACCGCATCGGCCGGCGTCCGGTCTACATCATCGGCGCGCTCTGCGGCATCGTCTGGGCCTTCGTGTTCTTCGTGCTGATGGACAGCGCCAAGCCGCTGGCGATCTGCGCCGCGGTGGTGGTCGGCCTCGTGATCCACGCCATGATGTACGGCCCGCAGGCCGCCTTCGTGACCGAGCAGTTCCCGAACCGCGTGCGCTATGCGGGCTCCTCGCTGGCCTACACGCTGGCCGGCATCCTCGGCGGCGGCTTCGCGCCGCTGATCATCGCCAGCCTGTTCAAGTCCTACGGCAGCACGCTCGCGGTCTCGCTCTACGTGACCGGCGCGCTGTGCCTCACGCTGGTCGCGCTGCTGGTGGCGCGCGAGACCGCGCACGAACCGCTGGAGGCCTGAAGCAATGACGCGCAACACCCTGCACATCGCCTGCGAGAGCATCGCCGAGGACGGCACCCGCAGCAGCGCGCTGCACGCCGTGGCGCCCAGCGCGCTGGTGGTGGCCGGCTGGACCGGCCGCGACAGCGCCGCCATCGAGCACCACATCGAGGAACTGGCCGCGCTCGGCGTGCCACGCCCTTCGAGCGTGCCGCTGTACTACCGCATGGCCTCGCTGCTGCTCACGCAGTCTGCCGAGATCGAGGCGCTGGGCGACCAGAGCTCGGGCGAGGCCGAACCGCTGCTGTTCTTCTCGCAGGGCGAGTGGTGGCTCGGCGTGGCCTCGGACCACACCGACCGCCAGGTCGAGAGCTATTCGGTCGCCGTCTCCAAGCAGATGTGCGCCAAGCCGCTGGCCGCCTCGGCCTGGCGCTGGCGCGACGTGGAGGCGCACCAGGACGCCATCGAGCTGCGCTCGCGCATCCTCGAGGATGGCCGCTGGGTCGACTACCAGCGCGGCACCCTGGCCGCGATCCGCCCGCTGGCCGCGCTGCGCGACGGCCTGCCGGGTCTTGGCAAGGAGCCCGAGGGACTTTTCATGACCTGCGGCACACTGGCGGCGCTGCCCAACGCGCGCGGCGAGGCCATCCGACCCGCCGCGCAGATGGAAATCGAGTTGCATGACGCGCGCCTGCAGCGGCGCATCGTCCACCGCTATGCGGTGCGCGTCCTGCCCGTGATCGCTTGAACGCCTTGTCCTCCTCCATGACAACACAGAACGACTCCACCATCGGCGCGCTGCGCGCGCGCATCGCCCGCGGCGAACTCACGCACGAGGCGCTGATCGAGCAGGTGCTCGACGGCGCCGCGCAACCCGCGGCCGCGAACGTCTTCACCCGTCTCTACGCCGACGCCGCCCTGGCCGCCGCGCGCCATGCCGATGCCGCGCACAAGGCCGGCGTGCAGACCGCGCCGCTCGCCGGCCTGCCGGTCTCGATCAAGGACCTCTACGACGTGGCCGGCGAGACCACCCTGGCCGGCTCCATCGCCCGCCGCGGCGAGCCTGCGGCCGCGCGCGACGCGGCCGTGGTGACGCGGCTGCGCACGCAGGGCGCGGCCATCGTGGGCCGCACCAACATGACCGAGTTCGCGTTCTCGGGCGTGGGCATCAATCCGCACTACGGCACGCCGCGCAACCCGGCCGACGCCGAGGTCGCGCGCATTCCCGGCGGCTCCTCGTCGGGTGCCGCGGTGTCGGTGGCGCTGGGTCTCGCGGTCGCGGGCCTGGGCTCGGACACCGGCGGCTCGATCCGCATCCCGGCCGCGCTGTGCGGCATCGTCGGCTTCAAGAGCACGCAGTCGCGCGTGCCGCGCACCGGCGCCTTCGAACTCGCGCGTTCGCTCGACACGGTGTGCGCGATGGCGCGCAGCGTCGAGGACTGCCTGATCGCCGACGCCGCGATCGCCGACGCGCCGCTCGTGGTGCGGCGCCGGCCGGCGCAGGGGTTGCGGCTGGCGGTGCCGAAGACCTTGATGTTCGATGCGATCGAGCCTGGGGTGGCGCGGGCTTTCGAGCGGGCGGTGCAGGCGCTGTCGAAGACGGGGGCGCAGATCGTCGAGATTCCCTTGAGCGAGCTGGCGGAGATCGGGACGGTCAATGCGCCGGGGGGGTTGTCGCCTATCGAGGCTTCGGCCGTGCATCGGGAACGGTTTGCTTCGAAGCGCGAGGCTTTCGACTCTCGGGTTGCGGCGCGGATTGCCCTGGGGACGGAGGTGCGGGCTGCCGATTACATCGCGCTGCTGGATCGGAGGCGGGAGTGGATCTCGCGGGTCGAGGGGCGTCTTGAAGGGTTCGATGCGTTGCTGTGTCCTACGGTGCCTATCGTGGCGCCTGCCATTGATTCGTTGGCTGAGGATTCGGCGTTTTTCCAGGCGAACGGACTGTTGTTGCGGAATACGTTTGCGATCAATTTGATGGATGGGTGTTCGTTCAGCTTGCCTTGTCATTCTTCTGGGGAACTGCCTGTTGGGTTGATGCTTTCGTCTGTTCGGGGGGATGACTCGCGGTTGGCTGGGGTTGCTTTGGCTGTTGAGGACGTGCTGCGGTTGAATTGAAGTTGAGTTCTTTTTTTTAGGCCGTAGGCCGGGTCTCGCCCCGGCGGGCGACTCACTTTTCTTGTCTCGCCAAGAAAAGTAAGCAAAAGAAGGCGACCCCGCTGTCTGTGTCCCTCCGCTTCGCTGCGGGCAACCTGCGGTGCTCGGGGAAAGCGGGGGTCCGCAGAACTCGCTGCACTTCGTTCCGCTCAGACAGCTGCGGCCCTGATCCCGCTTTTTCCTGCGCTCCTCGGCACAGCCAGAGGGGGGTGATTCGGGCCTTTGCTTCGCTCGGCCTCGCATACCCAACGGGCCATCGCTGCGCTCGGCCGTGGGTACCTAACAGGCCTTCGCTTCGCTCGGCGGTCTTGCTCCCTCTCCCTCTGGGAGAGGGCTGGGGTGAGGGCTCCGGGCGGCGGATACCGTCGCAACATTGGTAAGGCCCGGTGCCCTCACCCTAACCCTCTCCCAGAGGGAGAGGGGACAAGACAAACACAAGGCCGAGCGAAGCGATGGCCCGAGCGACATTGCCAGGCCGAGCGAAGCGATGGCCCGACCCACCCCCTCTGGCTGCGCCGAGGAGCGCAGCGTTTCGCGGATCAGGGCTCGCAGCTGTTTGAGCGGAACGCAGTGGAGCGAGTTCTGCGAGACCCCGCGAAACGCGAGCACCGCAGGTTGCCCGTAGCGAAGCGGAGGGACGCAGACAGTGGGTCGCCTTTTCTTTGGTTACTTTCTTTTGGCGAAGCAAAAGAAAGTGACTCGCCCGCCGGGGCGAGTCCCGGCCAACAACCTAACCAAAAAACAGCATCTTCAATTCAACAAAGAGCGCTGGCAAACTGACCGAACCCAACAAGAGCCCGGAGACAAGAGACACCATGTGCAGAAGCATCAAGACCCTCTACAACTTCGAGCCCCCCGCCACCGAGCAGGAGATCCGCGCCGCCGCCCTGCAATTCGTGCGCAAGCTCAGCGGCTTCAACGTCCCCTCCCGCGCCAACGAAGCCGCATTCGAACGCGCCGTCGAGGAAGTCAGCGCCAGCGCCGCACGCCTGCTCGAATCGCTGGTGACCACCGCCGAACCGCGCGACCGCGACACCGAGGCCGAACGCGCCAAGGCCCGTTCAGCAGCGCGCTTCGGCCCGCAGCCTTCGTGACCGCGGCAAGCACACGCGCCCGAACCCGCCGCGTTCGGCCCTCGCCGCGCACGGTTTTTGCGCCTGCCGCGGCGCAGGCCCAAAAGGCCTTTGGTATCGTGCCTTGCAAGCCGAAACACATTCAAAAAGAAGACGCGGACATCGACCGAATGAGAAAGACCTATATCGGAGGCTGCCACTGCGGCGCCGTGCGCTTCGAAGCCGACATCGACCTGAGCCTGGGCACGCTGCGCTGCAACTGCGCGATCTGCACCCGCACGCGCTTCTGGCCGGCCATCGTCGAGCCCGAGGCCTTTCGCCTGCTCGCGGGCGAATCCGAGCTCAGCGACCAGATGCTCGACAGCCGCAACAGCCACTACATCGTCTGCAAGCTCTGCGGCGTGCGCTCCTTCGGCGTCGGCCATTCGCCCGAGACCGGCGCCCATGCCTACGGCGTGAACGTCACCTGCCTCGACGACGTGGACCTCGACGACCTCGCCAACTCGCCGCTGCGCTACGTCGACGGCCACCGCGGCACCTGGCACGTGGCGCGCACGGCGATCGATCACTGACAGACGAACACAACCCCAGGAGAAACCACCCCATGCCCTTCGAACTCTGGCTCGCCTTCGTGGCCGCCTCGGCCGTGCTGCTGATCATTCCCGGCCCGACCATCCTCACCGTCATCAGCTACTCGATGTCGCACGGCCGCCGCGCCAACGTGCCGCTGGTGGCCGCGGTGGCGCTGGGCGACTCGACGGCGCTGGTGGTGTCGCTGCTGGGCCTGGGCACGCTGCTCGCGGCCTCGGCCTTCTGGTTCAACGCGGTGAAGTGGGTGGGCGGGCTGTACCTGCTGTACCTGGGCATCAAGCTGCTGCGCGCGGGCGTGTCGAGCGCCGAGATCGCGACGCCGGAAGCGCCCGCCTCGCGCTGGCGGCTGTTCGCCAACACCTACCTGGTGACGGCGCTCAACCCGAAGGGCATCGTGTTCTTCGTCGCCTTCCTGCCGCAGTTCATCAGCCAGAAGGCCGCGGTCGCGCCGCAGATGTGGGTGCTGGCGCTGACCTTCGTCGCAATGGCCACGCTGAACGCCACGCTCTATGCGGTGTTCGCGGGCTCGGCGCGGCGCCTGCTGTCGTCGCCGCGCGCGCAGCGCCGCTTCAACCTCGGCGGCGGCGCGCTGCTGAGCGCGGCCGGCCTGTGGGCGCTGATGGCGCGCCGGCCGGCCTGAGCCGGCGCCTCGATCAGTTGCGGCGCGGATCGCCCGGACGGCTGTCGTAGCGGTTGGGCACGCCATCGCCATCGCGATCGCGGTCGTAGCGGTTCGGCACGCCGTCGCGGTCACGGTCGCCATGGCGCGGCGGCGGCGGCGGGCGGTCGTAGCCGGGGGCGACGACGCAGCCGGCCAGCACGGCCGAGGCCGACAGCACGACGGCCAGGGTGGCGAGTCTGTTGTTCTTCATGATGCATCTCTCCTAGGAATGGTTGTGGAACACCGCACCGGCTGGCCTCTGGGCGCCGCGGCGGTAGCGCATTGAAGGCCACGCAGGTCGGGCCTCGGTGTCTCGATGGCTGCGCCGCGGTGAAGTTGTGTGACCGGATGTGGCCGCCGCAGCCGACTGTCAGTGACGCGCCCGGCCCCCGCGTGGCGGCGCGCCCCGCGTCCGCGGGTAGGCGCAGGCCGCGCGGCGCTGGGTTCGAACTTCCGTCTACGTCTTTCGGCAGGACGGCAGCCGTGCGCGCATGGCCGAGAATGGCGGCCGCTTTCCAGCCCGGCGCCTTCCCCGCGCGCACCCCTGCCCCGATGCCCACGCCCACCGCCCTGTTTCATTCCTTCGCGCGCCCGCGCCTCGCGCTGGCGCTCGCCGCGCTGATGCTGACGGCGCAGGCCGCGGGGGCCATGCCGAGCTTCGAGGAGGTGAAGCGCGACTTCCGTTCGTCCGACACCGCGGTGCTCGACCGCAACGGCGAGCTGCTGCAGCGCGTGCGCACCGACGCCAGCGTGCGGCGCGGCCAGTGGACCGCGCTGGCCGACATCTCGCCCGCGCTGCGCACGGCGATGGTGCTCAGCGAGGACCGGCGCTTCTACGAGCACAGCGGCGTCGACTGGCGCGCGGTCTCGGCCGCGGCCTGGGGCAACCTCTGGAACACGCGCACGCGCGGCGCCTCGACCATCACGATGCAGCTGTCGGGCCTGCTCGACGAGGACCTGCGGCGCGGCGGCGGCGGCCGCAGCCTGACGCAGAAGCTCGGCCAGACCGTGGCCGCGGCCCAGCTCGAGCGCCAGTGGCGCAAGGACCAGATCCTCGAGGCCTACCTCAACAGCGTGCCCTTCCGCGGCGAGATCGTCGGCATCGACGCGCTCTCGCGCACCCTGTTCGGCAAGGCGCCGAGCGGCCTCGACGCGCGCGAGGCGGCGGTGGCCGCCGCGCTGGTGCGCGCGCCCAATGCGCGGCCGGCCCTGGTCGCGCAGCGCGCCTGCGAGGTGCTGCGCGCCATGGAGCCGCAGCGCAAGGCCGACTGCGAGGCGCTCGACATGTTCACCAGCGCCGCGGTGCAGCGGCGCGCCTTCGACGCCAGCGAGGGCATCGCGCCGCATGCCGCGCGGCGCGCGCTGCGCCAGGCACGCGAGGGCCGCGAGCCCGGGCAGGAAGACACGCAGCCGGGCGAGGCCAAGGCGGCCGCCAAGGACAGCGGCGACGGCAGCGTGCGCACCACGCTGCGCGCGCCGCTGCAGCGCTTCGCGCTCGGCACCCTGCAGCGCCACCTGCGCGAGCTGCGCGGCCGGCACGTGGAGGACGGCGCGCTGGTAGTGCTCGACAACGCCAGCGGCGAGGTGCTGGCCTGGGTCGGTTCCTCGGGGCCGCTGAGCCAGGCGGCCGAGGTCGACGGCGTGACGGCGATGCGCCAGCCGGGCTCGACGCTCAAGCCGCTGCTCTACGGCCAGGCGATCGCCGAGCGGCGGCTCACCGCGGCCTCGCTGATCGAGGACTCGTCGGCGCAGATCAACACCGCGAGCGGTCTCTACATCCCGCAGAACTACGACCGGCGCTTCAAGGGCCCGGTGTCGGCGCGCACCGCGCTCGCGGCCTCGCTCAACGTGCCGGCCGTGCGCACGCTGGTGATGGTGTCGCCCGAATCCTTCGCGCGCGGGCTGCGCGCGGCCGGCCTGCCGCTGCGCGAGAGCGGCGACTACTACGGCTACAGCCTCGCGCTCGGCAGCGCCGAGGTCACGCTGCTGTCGCTGACCAATGCCTACCGCATGCTGGCCAACGGCGGGCGCTACGGCACGACCACCTTGCTGGCGCCGGCCGCGCCGGACAAGTCGAAGAAGACCACCACCGCCGCCGCCACCGCGAAGAACACCCCGGCACCGGTGCTCGATCCGCGCGCCGCCTTCATCGTCGGCGACATCCTGTCCGACCCCAACGCGCGCACCCGCACCTTCGGCCTCGACAGCATCCTCTCGACCCGCTTCTGGAGCGCAGTGAAGACCGGCACCAGCAAGGACATGCGCGACAACTGGGCCGTGGGCTGGTCGCAGCGCTACACGGTCGGCGTGTGGGTCGGCAACGCGAGCGGCGCATCGATGTGGGACGTGAGCGGCACCAGCGGCGCGGCGCCGGTCTGGGCCGAGGTCATGCGCTTCCTGCACGCGCGCGAGCCCAGCCGCGCGCCCGCGCCGCCGCCGGGCCTGGTGCGCACGCACATCGACTTCGGCGCCGGCCCCGACGGCAACGCGCTCGAGGCCGCGCGCGACGAATGGTTCGTGCAGGGCACCGAGCAGCCGCTGTTCGCGCTCGCGAACGAACCCGGCGCCGCGAGCACGGCCGCGGTCGCGCGCATCACCGCGCCGGCCGACGGCACGATCATCGCGCTCGATCCCGACATCCCGCCGCTGCGCCAGCGCGTGCGCTTCGAATCGGAAGGCCGCGGCGTGCAATGGCGCATCGACGGCAAGCACTTCGCGCGCGGCAACAGCGCGCAGTGGCTGCCCTGGCCGGGCCGCCACCTGATCGAGCTCGTCGATGCCGGCGGCAAGGTGGTGGACCAGCGCCGGCTCGAGGTGCGCGGCGCGGGCGTCGTGACCAAGAGCGCGCAACGATGAAGGCGACGACCCTCAGCTTCCGACCCGGCCCGCGCCTCTGGCTGTGTCTGGTGCTGCTGTTCGCCGCGGCATTCGGCGCGCAGGCCAGGCCGGTGCCGGTACCGGCGATGAAGTCGCGCGTGATCGACCAGAGCAGGACGCTCGACACCGCGCAGGCCGAGGCGCTGCGCGAGCGCATCGCCGACATCGAGCGCGAGACCCAGGCGCAACTCGCGGTGCTGATCGTGCCGACCACCGGCAAGGACAGCATCGAGCAGTACGCCACGCGCGTGTTCGCGCAGTGGAAGCTCGGGCGCAAGGACGAGGACGACGGCGTGCTGCTGCTGGTGGCGATCCGCGACCGGCGCATGCGCATCGAGGTCGGCCGCGGCCTCGAGGGCCGCATCACCGACATCCAGGCCGCGCGCATCATCGACCAGGAGATGACGCCGCGCTTTCGCGCCAGCGATTTCGACGGCGGCCTGCACGCCGCGGTCGATGGCATCGCGCAGCTGATCCGCGGCGAGCCGATGGCCATGGCCCAGGAGCTGCCGCTGATCGATCCGGGCGAGCCGGTCGAATCGACGCCGCCCGAACCGCGCGAATCGCATGTCACGCCCGAGGGCTGGGCCTTCTTCGCCGTGATCGGCTGGTCGGCGCTGGTCGGGCTCTGGCAGAGCCGACAGAAGAAGAGCGCGGCCGAACTGCGCACCGACGCCGACCGGCTCGCGCGCCGGCGCGCGCGGCAGGCCCGCAGCAGCGCGCGCCGCTCGACCAGGCGCGCACGCCGCGCGCAGGCCGAGGTCGCGGCCGAACTCGAAAGCGCCTCGGCCGTGGCCGAGGCCGCGCCCGGCAGGACGCTGCGGCGCTGGCCCTGGACCTTCGGCGCGCTCGCGGTCGCGCCGGTCGCCGCGGCCGCCACGCTCGGCGAGCCGATGTTCGCGATCGCGCTCGGGATGATGCCGGTGCCGATGGGCTTCGGCATCGGCTATGGCTGCGGCCTGTGGCGCACCATGCGCCTCGTCGTCGCCGGCATCGCGCTGCTGATCGCGGCCGTGGTGATCGCGGGCCAGCAACTGGGCTGGGAGCGCGTGGGCTGGTCCCTGCTCGGCATGCTGGCGCTGGGCGCGGCGGTGCTGGTCGGCCTGCTGATCGTGACCGGCATGCGCAAGGCCTGGGGCAAGGGCGTGCGCAGCTTCGTCACGCGCTGGATCGTGGTGTGCGTGCTGGTGGGCCTGTTCGTCGGGCTGGCGCACGACGAGCTCGACCCGCCGCTGTTCTGGATCGTGCTGGCGGCCGTCACGGTGGTGGCGCTGCTCGTGGCCTTCTTCCCGGCCGACGGCGGCGGGGGCGGGCATGACGGCGACTACGGCGACAGCGGATGGGGCAGCAGCAGCTCCTCCTCGTCCTCCTCTTCGTACGAGTCCTCGTCCTCCTCGTCGTCGGATTCCTCGTCGTCGTCCTCATCGGATTCGGGCGGCTCGAGCAGCGGCGGCGGCGCCTCGGGAAGCTGGTAGCAGCAACCCCGGGCGAACTCCCCCGGCGGTGCCACGTGCGCAGGGCACCGGGTACTCCCCGCAGCGAAATCAAGGAGGAGCCCGAAGGGCGGGGGACATTCGCGGAGGGGAGTACCCGGTGTCCTGCGCACGCACCCCGAACGCCCCCAGCCAAGCCCCTCCCAACAGCAGGCCTACCGAACCCAGAGACAATTCATCAGATGATTCAATGAATTGGCCGAAATGCTAGCCCAAGCCCCCCGCACCTCCCTGGTAGAAGCCGCCGCCAACGGCATCCGCGCCGAGATCTCCGCCGGCCGCTGGCCGGTCGGCGCGCGCATCCCCATCGAACCGCAGCTCGCCCAGCTGCTCGGCGTGAGCCGCGGCACCGTGCGCGAGGCCGTCAAGACGCTGGTCTCGCGCGGCCTGCTCGAGGTGCGCCAGGGCTCGGGCACCTATGTGCGCTCGGGCTTCGATCCCGGCGCCAGCCTGCAGAAGCTGCGCCTGGCCAGCCTGCTCGACCAGTTCGAGGTGCGCTGCGCGCTCGAGGTGCAGGCCGCGCGGCTGGCCGCGCTGCGCCACACGCCCGAGGACCTGCGCCAGCTCCACGCGCTGCTCGACGCCCGCGGCACGCCCGCGCCCGGCGATGGCGGCGCGGCCTTCATCGAGCGCGACCTCGCCTTCCACCTGGCCATCGTCGACATCGCGGGCAACCTCGCGCTCGCCGAAACCGTGCGCTTCATCGGCGGCTACATCAAGGACACCATCGCCAGCACCATGGGCACGCTGCTGCCCGAGCCCGACGACGCCGCCCACCGCGCGATCGTCGAGGCCATCGCCAGCCGCGACCCCGAGCGCGCCGACGCCGCCGTGCGCGCCTTCATGACGCCCATGATCGCGACCCTCGCCGCCGGCACCCACACCCCCACCTGCGACCCGCGCGCGCCGTCCTGCCCATGACCGCCACCACCACCTTCCCCGCCGCCGCCGCCGCCGCGGCCACCCTGCGCCACGCGCCCGCCGCCGATGCCGGCCAGCTGCTGATCGACGCCGAGGTCGACAGCCAGCCCGCGCCGCCGCCCACCCCGGCACCGAGCCGCGGCCGCCGCATCCTGCTGGGCGCCAGCGTGGTGCTGATCGCCTTCAACCTGCGGCCGGTGTTCGCCAGCCTCTCGGTGGTGCTGCCCGAGATCATCCGTTCCACCGGCCTGTCGGCCACCGCCGCCAGCCTGCTGACCACCCTGCCCGTGCTGTGCCTGGGCCTGTTCGCGCCGCTCGCGCCCGGCCTCGGCCGGCGCTTCGGCACCGAGCGCACGCTGCTCGGCTGCATGGCGCTGATCCTGGTCGGCACGCTGCTGCGCGGCACCGGGAACGTGCCGCTGCTGTTCGTCGCCTCGGCCATCGCCGGCAGCGGCATCGCGGTCGCCAACGTGCTGCTGTCGGGGCTGGTCAAGCGCGACTTCGCCGGGCAGGCGGCGCTGATGATGGGCCTCTACACCATGGCCGTGTGCGGCGGCGCCGCGAGCGCGGCCGGCCTCACGGTACCGATCGAGCATGCGCTGGGCGGCGGCTGGACCGCGGCGCTCGCGGTCTGGGCGCTGCCGGCCGCGCTGGTCACCCTGCTGTGGGCACCGCAGGCGCTGGCGCGCAAGCCGATCGCCAGCGAGTCCGGCTTCACCGTGCGCGGCCTGTGGCGCGACCGGCTGGCCTGGCAGGTCACCTGCTTCATGGGGCTGCAGTCCGCGCTGGCCTACATCGTCATGGGCTGGCTCGCGCCGATCCTGCGCGAGCGCGGGCTGGCCAGCGACACCGCCGGCTACGTGGTCTCGGTCTCGGTCATCACCCAGGTCGTGACCTGCCTCGTGGTGCCCGCGCTCGCGGTCAGGCTGCGCAACCAGATCGGGCTGGCCGTGGCGCTCGCGCTGCTCACCGTGGCGGCCATGCTGGCCCAGCTGTTCGCGCCGCTCGGCGGCGTGTGGGTCTGGGCCGTGCTGCTGGGCATCGCGCAGGGCGGCACCTTCGCGCTGGCGCTCACCATGATCGTGCTGCGCTCGCCCGATTCGCACGTGGCGGCGCACCTGTCGGGCATGGCGCAGGGCGTGGGCTACGTCATCGCGGCCTTCGGCCCGCTGCTGGCCGGGCTGCTGCACGGCTGGACCGGCAGCTTCGGTGCCGCCTCGTGGCTGTTCGTCGCGGTCGGCGTCGCGCTGGTGATCGCGGGCATCGGCGCGGGCCGCACGATGCACGTGGGCACGGTCACGGTCGCGCGCTAGAGACGCCCGGCGTGGTGCTGGCGCGACGCGGCACGCAGTCCGCGCGCGCCTACAGCAAGAAGCTCGCGCGTCCGAACAGCGATGGGTCCGGAGCATGAGAAACTTCGTTCCATGCCGACGGTCAGACTGCGGCTAGCAGGCACCGCCCCGATCCACCCGCCTCACGGCTTCTCTTCGACGAGCGCACCATGAAGAAACTTGCCGCCCTGGCCTTGCTGGGCCTGATCCAGACCGCCCCCGCGCTGGCCCAGCGCGACATGGACGTCTACGAAGCCGACCGCCGCTACTGCGCGAGCGGCCGCTCGGGCATGGACTTCCACTCCTGCATGGACCGGCTGCGCTTCGACCGCCAGCGCGACCGCGATCGCTGGGAACGCAACCGCGACGACCGCGGCCGCTGGGAGTACGAGCAGCGCCCGCGCTATGCCGCGCCGCCGCGCCCGCCGGTCTACCGCGGCGAGCCCCCGAAGCTCAGCGACATGCAACAGCGCGCGCTCGACAACTGCATCCTGCTCGCGCCGCGCGATCAGCCGCGTTGCCGCGCGACCGTGATGTCGACGGTGCGCTGACAGCGTGCCCCCCCGCCTGATCCCTCGCGCGCGGTGACCCCGAGGGGAACCGCGCGGGCCGCCCACGGCGGCCGTGCCGCGCTGCGCGATGCGGCGGACCGGTGCATGATGCGTCGCCGATCCAATTCATGAACGCCTCCTCCGCCCCGCAGGAAGAAGAAGCCACCGGTTCAACCGACGGCCTTGCGCTGTCGCGCATGGTGCGCACCGAACAGATGCTGGCGGTGCGCCGCAGCGTGCTCGCCGCGATCCCCGTCAACCTGGTGCTGAGCCTCACGGTGGCGCTGCTGGCCCACCACGCGGACCTGACCGCGCTCGGCCTGGCCTGGCTGGCGCTCTCGCTGGCCGTCAACCTCGCGCGCATCTTCGTCTGCCGCCGGCCCTTCGTGCCCGCGCCCACCGCCGACGGCAGCGATCCCGCGGTCGACCAGGAGCTGCGGCTGGCCTGGCTGTTCGCGCTGCTGTCGGGCTCGGTCTGGGCCCTGATCCCGATCCTCTGCGAGGGCTACACCTCGCCCGAGACCCTGTTCTACCTGACCGTGGTCTGCGGCATCTGCGCCGGCTCGGTGACCTACGGCATCGCCTATGCGCCGGTGCCGATCAGCTTCATCACGCCGGCCCTGCTGTCGGTGATGGGCTGCCTGGTCTGGGCCGGCGGCTTCGACCGCCTGATGCTGGCCGCGATGGTGCTGGTCTATCTCGCGGCGCTGATGCGCGCGGCGCTGCAGAGCGCGCGCGGCTTCCGCGAGGGCAGCCGGCTCAAGAACGAGGCCGTGTCGATGGCCGCGCGGCTGCGGCAGTCGCATGCGCTGTCGCTCGAGTCGACGCGCCAGCTCGCCTTTCGCGTCGCGCACGACGCGCTCACCGGCCTGCTCAACCGCGAGGGCTTCACCCAGGCCTCGAGCCTGCGCATCGATGCCGGCGGCAAGGAGCGCGAGCACGGCCTGCTGATCCTCGGCATCGACGGCTTCAAGGCCGTCAACGACGCCTTCGGCCACAAGATGGGCGACCGCGTGCTGCAGGACGTGGCGCAGTGGCTGCAGCGCGAGCTGGCCGGGCGCGACGCCATCCTGGGCCGCTGGGGCGGCGACGAGTTCGCGGCCCTGTTCATCACCGAGGACGGCGGCGCCTCGCCCGAGCAGGTGGCGCAGTCGCTGATCGAATCGATCGCCTCGGCCACCGCGCACTACGGCGGCAAGCTGGGCGCGAGCGTAGGCATCTGCATCGAGCGCGGCGTGCCCATCGCCGACATGCTGAGCTCGGCCGACGAAGCGCTGCACGAGGCCAAGCGCGCGGGCCGCAGCCGCTACCGCCGCTTCGACGAGGCCCTGCGCGAACGCCTGGTGACGCGGCGCGACGTCGAGCGCGACCTGCCCGGCGCGGTCGCCTCGCGCGCCATCGGCGTCTGGTACCAGCCGATCCTGGCCGACGGCGGCCGCCGGCTGCACAGCCTCGAGGCGCTGCTGCGCTGGCAGCATCCGCGCCATGGCTGGATACCGCCCGAGGACGTGATCCGCGCGGCCGCGAGCACCGGCCTGGCCGAATCGCTGCTGCGCCACATCCTGGCCGAGATCTGCGTCGGGCTGCAGGAGCTCGCCGCGGCTGACCCGCGCTTCGAGGCCGTGCCGGTGGCGATGAACGTCTCGCCGCGCGAGATGTCGCAGCTCGCGCTCGACCGCATCGTGCTCGGCGAGATCGCGCGCCATGGCATCGGGCCGCACCGCCTCCAGATCGAGATCACCGAGGAGATCGCGCTCGACACCTTCGCCGCCAGCGCGCGGCTGCATGCGCTGGCCGACGCGGGCGTGGCGATCGTGGTCGACGACTTCGGCGTCGGCTATTCCTCGCTGGCCTCGCTGCGCAGCAAGTACGTGCGGCAGGTCAAGATCGACCGCAGCTTCATCTTCGGCCTGGCCGCCTCGCCGGGCAACCGCGTGCTGGTCGAATCGGTGATCCGCCTCGGCCATTCGCTGCGCATCGACGTGGTGGCCGAGGGCGTGGAGACGGGCGAGGAGCTCGAGGCGCTCAATGCGCTCGGCTGCCCGCTGATGCAGGGCTATCACCTGGCGCGGCCGATGCCGCTCGACAAGGTGCTGCCCTGGGCGCAGCGCCTCCCAGGCTGACAAGGTATGAATAAACCTACTGCGCGCCCCGATCTCGCACCTGCGGTCCTCACCGTACAAGGTACGGCTCCGGTCCTCGGCGCGACCTCGGGGCGCTCGCTACGGTTTCTTCACACCTTGTGAAACTCGCCGCTGTGCAGCGGCAGCCGCAAGGTGAGCCCCAGCGGACCGCCCGCATGCGAAGCCGCATAGAGCCGCCCGCCGAGGCTGGCCGCGATGCGTTCGCAGGCACGCGCGGGCGCGGCGCCCACGTCGCGCCAGTGCACCACCGCCTGCGCGCCCTCGATGCGCGCATACACGCGCAGCCCATCGCGCGGCGCGGCGGGTAGCGCCTGCACGGCGATCTGCGCGAGCAGCTCGCGCAATTCGCTCTCCACCGCCAGCACGGGCACGGCCCGCGGCGGCAGTTCGATGGCGGCGTGGTGCGGCAGCGCCGCGCCGAGCAGCGCGCGCAGGTCGTGCACCGTGCTGCGGTCGAGCCGCTGCAGGGCCTCGTCGCGCGCGCGTGCCGCGGCCTCGCGCGCCCGCGCCCCGTCGCGCAGGTTCGCGACCAGCAGCGAGCCCATGAGGCCGAAGACGCCCGCGAAGCCGAGCCCGACGGCGCCGGCGATGACGAGGCCGAGATTCCCGGTCTGCATCGGTGCGCGCGCCGGCTTCAGCGCGGCGCGCCGGGACGGTATTCGAGCGCGCCCGAGGGCGTGCGCTCGCAGCGGCCCGCGAGCGCGTCGCCGCGCGGACCCGGCGGCACGGGCCGCGCGCCCTCGGGCTCGCCCTCGCACATGTCCCAGGCCGGCGGCGGCATCAGGCGTGCGGTCATCGGCCCGGGCATCGCCATGCGCGCGGCCATCGGCGGCGGTGGCGGACCGTAGGCCACGGGCGGCGGCAGCACGACGCAGCCGCCGAGGCTGGCCAGGGCCAGCGCGCCGGCCAGGCAGCGGATGGGGTGAAAAGTCATGCAGGCTTCTCCTCTGTTCTTGTGGGGCTGCGCATCGGCCGCGCACCCGGGCGCCGCGAGGCGCGCGGGCGCGCGCCGGCGTCAGAACGCGTGGCGGATGCCGAAGTCGTAGCCGGTCGAGGACTTGGGCAGGCCGGTGTAGCCCACGCCCGTGGTGCCGTAGCCGGTGGTGCTGGCGGCCGTGAGGCTGCCGGTGTAGGCCGCGTCGTTGCGGTTGCTCACGCGCGCGATGGTGGCGTAGAGCGCGGTGCGCTTCGACAGGTTGTGCACGTAGCCCAGCGCGAGCTTGTTGACGCGCGGGTCCTCGCCGTAGAGGCCGGTGGCGCCCTCGTTGTAGCGCACCGCCGAGTACGAGGCGCGGATCAGGCCCGGGCCCACCGGCACCGAGGCGCCGATCAGGTAGCCCTTGTAGCTGTCGTGCGTGTTCGACAGGCCGGTGTCGAACTTGTTCTGCACGTTCGAGAGTTCGCCGAACAGCTTGACCGGCCCGAAGTCGTACGAGGCGCCGAGGTTGACGGTCTGCACCTTGCGCGTGAGCGCGGCGGTGTCGACCGCCACGTTCTGGCCCGCGGCCAGCGCGACGTCGAGCGGCCCGTTGGCATAGCCGAAGCGCCCGCCGACGTAGCGGCCCGCGCTGCTGCTGCTGGTGGTGCCGGTGACGTCGGTGCTGCGCACGTTCTCGTTCAGGCTGTACTGCACCTGGCCGTAGAAGCCGCCGAGGTTGGGCGGCAGGAAGTACGCGACCATGTTGCTGGCGCGCGTGTAGTTGCTGTTGCCGATGCCCGTGCTGGCGCCGACGGTGCTGATGACGTTGGTGCCCGAGCCGTTGGTGCCGAAGGGATCGAACACGGTGTCGTTCCAGAAGGTGGCCGTGTAGTCGCGACCCAGCCGCAGTTCGCCGAAGCCGCCCGACAGGCTCACGGTGGAGCGCCGGTTGAAGTTGGCGATGCCGTTAGCGCCGTCGTCGTTGGTGATCGGCGCTTCGAGCCAGAAGCTCGCGGCCAGCCCGCCGCCCAGGTCCTCGGTGCCCCTGAAGCCGATGCGGCTGGAGTTGTAGCCCGAGTTGGCCAGGCTCCATTGGCTCTGCTTGCTGGTGATGCCGGTGATCGCGTTGCGCGAGGTGGCCGACTGGTAGCTCACGCCGGCGTCGACGACGCCGAACAGGGTGACGGACGATTGGGCACAGGCCAGGCCGGTGACGGTCAGCGCGGCCAGGGCCGTGAGGGATTTCTTCATTCAGGTTTCTCCGGTTTCGGCGCTCTTCATCGAGCGGCCGGAACGGATGCTCCCGTCCAAATTCGGAGGAATCTGGTGCATGGCGGCGAATGTTGTTTTTGCGCGCAATCCCCGCGCCGCGCGCCGTACCAGAAGTCTCCCAAAAGCAGCGCCATGCTCGCGCACCGAAGGAGCCACCATGACCATCGCATTGCAAAGCACCCTCGCCGCCTCGCTCGGCGTGCAACAGCTCGCCAGCGCATTCAGCCCGGCGTTCGACCACCTGCGCATTCTTCGCAACCTGATCATCCCGATGCCCGAGGGCTGCGCGGTGCGCACCGCGCGCATCGACGCGGTGGTGGTCTGCGAGACCGGCATCTACCTGTTCGAGATCAAGGCCTGGCGCAACGCCTTCGTCTATCGAAAGAAGTCGGAGCAGGCACCGCCGCGCTGGTTCCTGAGGCTGCAGGGCTGCAACCGCGCGCGCGAGGTGAAGGACCCGGCCTGGCAGGGCGGGCGCAAGACCACGCAGCTGCGCAGCCTGCTGAGCGACGACCTGCGGCTGCAGTACTTCGTGCTGCTGCCCTGCGAGGGCGTGGAGCTCGAGGGCGTGATGCCCGCGGCCGTCATCACGCAGCAGGACCTGCCCTACATCGCGCGGCTGGTGCGCAACAACGGCCGCACCGCGCGCAGCTATCCGCTGCTCGACGCGCAGGCGGTCGAGCGCACGGTGCAGCGGCTGCTCGAGATCCAGGGCGACCTCGACCTCGAGGCGCACCTGCGCAACTGCCGCGCCTGCGGCGAGCCCGGCGCGCGGGCCCCGCTGGCGGTCCCGGGCTGGCTGTCCGCCAACGCCATCGGACTGCAATAGAGGAGAGAAAGTGAACTCGGCGCGGCGTCCCAAATTTCTCCGACATTGGACGAAACCATGCGCCGATGAAATCTCCGAAGTCCCTCGCGGGCCTGGCGCTGCTCGCCGCGCTGATCGCACCTTCCACCCGGGCCGCCGAGCCCTTCGCCGTGCAGGACATCCGCCTCGAGGGCCTGCAGCGCGTGGAGGCGGGCACCGTCTTCGCGACCCTCGGCCTGCGCGCCGGCGACACCTACAGCGACGAACGCGGCAGCGAAGCGATCCGCGCTTTGTTCGCGCTGGGCCTGTTCAAGGACGTGCGCATCGACGTCACCGGCCGCGTGCTGGTGGTGATCGTCGAGGAACGCCCGACCATCGCCGACGTCGACTTCGTCGGCACCAGGGAATTCGACAAGGCCGCGCTGCAGAAGGCACTGCGCGAGGTCGGCCTGGCCGAGGGCCGGCCCTACGACAAGGCGCTGGCCGACCGCGCCGAGCAGGAACTCAAGCGCCAGTACCTGGGCCGCGGCCTCTACAACGCACAGGTGGTCACCACCGCCACGCCGACCGAACGCAACCGCGTGAACCTGAGCTTCGGCGTGACCGAGGGCGAGCCCGCGCGCATCCGCTCGGTTCGCATCGTCGGCGGCCGGGACTTCAGCGAAAGCACGCTGCTCGACCTGTTCGACCAGGACAGCGGCGGCTGGCTCAGCTGGTACACCAAGTCGAACCAGTACTCGCGCAGCAAGCTCAACGCCGACCTCGAGACGCTGAAGAGCTACTACGTCACGCGCGGCTACCTCGAGTTCCGCGTCGACTCGACCCAGGTCGCGATCTCGCCCGATCGCGAGGACCTCACGGTCACGGTCAACATCAGTGAGGGCCAGAAGTTCACGGTGGCGGGCGTGAAGCTCGCGGGCGACTACCTGGGCCGCGACGACGAATTCAAGACGCTGGTCACCATCAAGCCCGGCCAGCCCTACGACGGCGAGCAGGCCGCGGCGACCACCAAGGCCTTCACCGACTACTTCGGCACCTTCGGCTATGCCTTCGCGCGCGTGCGGGCCGAGCCCGAGATCGACCGCGCGAACAACCGCGTGACGATGGTGCTCAAGGCCGAGCCCTCGCGCCGCGCCTACGTGCGGCGCATCCACATCGGCGGCAACGCGCGCACGCGCGACGAGGTGATCCGCCGCGAGTTCCGCCAGTACGAGGGCGCCTGGTACGACGGCAACAAGATCAAGCTCTCGCGCGACCGCGTGGACCGGCTGGGCTTCTTCACCGACGTGAACGTCGAGACGCAGGAGATCCCCGGCTCGCCCGACCAGGTCGACATCGCGGTGACGGTGGCCGAGAAGCCCACCGGCTCGCTGCAGCTCGGTGCCGGCTATTCGTCGACCGACAAGATCTCGCTGAGCTTCGGCATCACGCAGGAGAACGTGTTCGGCAGCGGCAACTACCTGGGCCTGCAGGTCAACACCAGCTCGTACAACCGCACGATCTCGGTGACGGCCACCGATCCCTACTTCAGCAAGGACGGGATCTCGCGCACCTTCAACCTGTTCCACACCACCACGCGGCCCTACTACGAGGCCGACGGCAACTACAAGCTCGCGAGCGACGGCGGCTCGGTGCGCTTCGGCATCCCGGTGGGCGAGCTCGACCGCGTCTACCTCGGCATCGGCGTCGAGCGCTATGCGTTCACGCCCGGCAGCAACGGCACCTACACGCTGGTCAACGGTTCCTATGTCTACACCGGCACGCCGCAGGCCTACCTCGACTACTTCCAGTGCACCGGCACGGCACCGAGCGTGAGCTGCGCCAACCGCAGCATGGTGGCGTTTCCGGCCACGCTGGGCTGGTCGCGCGACGACCGCGACAGCGCGCTGATCCCGACCCGGGGCCGGCTGCAGAGCGCGAACCTCGAGGTGGGCGTGGGCGGCGCGCTGCGCTATCTCAAGAGCAACTACCAGTACCAGCAGTACTTCCCGCTGTCGAAGCAGTACACGCTGGCGTTCAACGGCGAGCTCGGCTACGCGCGCGCGCTCGGCGACGCGGCCTTCCCGATCTTCAAGAACTTCTACGCCGGCGGGCTGGGCTCGGTGCGCGGCTTCGAGCAGAACTCGCTCGGCCCGCGCGACGCGGTGAGCGAAGGCTCGCTGGGCGGCACGCGCAAGGCGATCTTCAACCTCGAGTTCAGCACGCCGTTCCCGGGCGCGGGCAACGACCGTTCGCTGCGCCTGTACACCTTCCTCGACGCGGGCAACGTCTTCGCGAGCCGCACGGCCAGCATGAGCGATGCGCAATGGAAGGCGCAGAACCGGCTGCGCGCCTCGGCCGGCCTGGGCATCAGCTGGATCTCGCCGCTCGGGCCGCTGCGGCTGGCCTATGCGGTGCCGCTGCGCTATCAGAAGGAGGACACGGCCAACGGCATCGCGGCCGACCGCACGCAGCGGCTGCAGTTCCAGATCGGCACCTCGTTCTGAACGCCATGGCCCGCATCCTGCTGGTGGAAGACGCCCGCCACAACAGCGCCGCCGCGCTGCATGGCCTGCTGCTCGAGGCCGGCCACGAGGTCGAGCAGATCGCCGACGGCGCGGCCGCGCTCGATCGCATCCTGCATGCGCCGCCCGCGCTCACGCTGCTCGAGGTGGCGCTGCCGCGCATCGACGGCCTGCGGGTGCTGGAGGCGGTGCGTTCGCTGAGCGACCATCCGATCATCATGCTGACGGCGCGCACGCGCGAGGCCGACCGGCTGCGCGGGCTCGACCTCGGGGCCGACGACTACGTCTGCAAGCCCTTCTCGCCGCGCGAGGTGGTGGCGCGCGTGAACACGGTGCTGCGCCGCCATGCGCAGCGCCGGCATGCGGCGCGGCCCTCGGCGGCCGTGGCCTTCGCCGATGCCGATGGCGGCGCGGTGCTCGAGGGCCGGCCGCTGGCGCTGACGCGGCGCGAACTGCTGCTGCTGCGCGCGCTCTCGGGCGACCCGGGCCGGGTGTTCAGCCGCTCGACCTTGCTCGAGGCCGCGTTCCCCGAGGCGCTCGAGGTCAACGAGCGCGCGGTCGACGGCCACATCAAGAACCTGCGCCGCAAGCTCTCGGCCGCCGCGCCCGCGCACGACTGGATCCGCTCGATCTATGGCGTGGGTTTCAGCTTCGCGGAGCGGCCGGCTTGAGCTTCAACGCGCCTGGTAGCGGCAGGCCCATGCGCCGCGGCGAGCGCCCGGCTTCGGCGCGCCGGGGCTGTAGATGTCGAGGGGCTGGCCGGGCCGGGGCCGGGCCTGCTGCGGCAGTGCGGGTCGCTCGACGTCCATGATCGGCGCGAGCGTGGAGACCGGCATGCGCCGCGCCGTGCCGCGCCCGCCGGCCTCGGGCGGACATTCGTCGCGCACCGCGACCACCGTGCCGGCCGCGAGGCCGCAGAAGGCCAGCGCGCCCGCCAGGCGCTGCATGCGCCGGGTGCGGCGCTCCGGGGGCACCCCGAGGCTCATGCCGACTCCTCCTCGAGCGCCGTGCCGCCGGCCACGCAGGGCCGCGTGGCGCGGCCCTCGGCCCAGTGGATCGCGAGGATCCAGGCGGGAGCGAACAGCCCGAACAGCGCGAGGAGCGCGGGCCACAGGAGGTCGATGCACGGTGTCATGGCCGCCATGGTGCGGGCCGATTCGGGAGAAAAAAGGGAGACGGGGCCTCCCAGATTCCTCCACATTTGGCGGTCATGATCGGCGGCTTGCCGATGACGCCCCCGTTCGCCGCACTGTCCGCCCCGCCCGCGCCACCCGCATCGCCTGTCGCAGAATGCGGCCCTCACCTCCCGAGACCATGCCGCGCCTGCGCCTGACCCTCTCCCGCAAGATCTTCCTGGCGCTCGCCGCGCTGCTGATCGTGCTGCTGCTGAGCTTCGCGGGGCTGTCGATCCTCGCGCTGCAGCGCGGCCTCGGCGCCTACGTGGCCGAAATCGAGATCCGCCGCATGGACTGGCTCTCGCAGCTGGTGCTCAAGCACTACGTGCTCAACGGCGACTGGAAGAGCCTGCGCGACAACGACGACGCCTGGCACCGGCTGCAGATGGGCCGCGTGGCCACGGTGCTCGACAACGCGAGCACACCCGACGACCGCCGGCTGCCGCCCTGGTACGAGTACCGCACGCGCGGTGCCCCGCCCGATGGCTCGGCCGACAACGGCCCGCCGCCGATGCCCCCGGGCCAGCTCGAGCTGCTGCCGCGGCGCGCGATGCCGGCGATGCCGCCGCCCTTCTTCTTCGCCGATCCGCGCGCGATGGCCGACTCGATCTACCAGCGGCTCGCGGTGCTCGACGCGCAGGGCGCGCGCGTGGTGGGCGCGACCATCGATCCCGAGAACGCGGCCCGCCTGCCGATACGGCGCGGCCGGGCCGTCATCGGCTACCTCGCGCTGGCACCGCTGCAGGGCCTGGAGAGCGAGGCCGACCGCGCGTTCCTGGCGCGCCAGTCGGGCGTGATCGTGCTCACCGGCCTCGCGGGCCTGGTGTTCGCGCTCGCGCTCTCGTGGCTGCTGGCGCGGCGCTGGTTCAAGCCGGTCGACGACCTGACGCAGGCGGCGCAGGACGTGGCGCGCGGCCGGCTGTCGACGCGCGTGGTGGTGCAGGGCTCGGACGAGCTCGCGCTGCTGGGCAAGACCTTCAATGACATGGCACAGCGGCTCGACACGGTGGAGGCCTCGCGCCGCGCCTGGCTCGCCGATGCCGCGCACGAGCTGCGCACGCCGCTGGCCGCGATGCGCGCCGAGATCGAGGCGCTGCAGGATGGCGTGCGCACCTTCGACGAACGCACGGCGCTGCGGCTGCACCGCCAGGTGATCCGGCTCGGCCAGCTGGTGGACGACCTGCGCAGCAGCATGCGCGCGCCGCAGAGCGACCTGCCGACCACGACGGTCTATCCGCTGTCGCTGCTCAAGGAGGCGCTGGACCACACGCGCGACCGCTTCGCGCAGCGCGGCATCGCGGTCGACCGCCGCGCCATCGACCTGATCGCGGCACGCAAGCAGCCGGCGATCGAGGGCGACGCGCACCGGCTGCACCAGGTCTTCATGAACCTGCTCGAGAACACGCTGGCCTACACCGACCCCGGCGGCGTGCTGCGCATCGACGTCACGGTGGAAGGCCCCTGGACCGGCCACAGCCTCACGCTGCTGTTCGACGACAGCGCGCCGGGCGTGCCCGAGAGCGAGCTGCCGCGCCTGTTCGACCGCCTGTTCCGCGGCGAGACCTCGCGCAGTCGCGAGCATGGCGGTTCGGGCCTGGGCCTGTCGATCTGCCGCGCCACCATCGAGGCGCATGGCGGCACCATCGATGCCTCGCCCTCGCCGATGGGCGGGTTGCGCGTCACCCTCACACTGCCACTGGCCAACTCGCCTTGACCTGCCCATGAGCTGCCCATGACCCGCATCGTGATCGTCGAGGACGAAGCCGACATCGCCTCGGTGGTACAGGACTACCTGCGCCACGCCGGCTACGAAACCACCCACTTCGCCGATGGCCAGAGCGCGCTCGAGAGCATCGTGGCCGCGCCGCCCGACCTCACCCTGCTCGACATCATGCTGCCGCGGCTCGATGGCATCGAGGTGCTGCGGCGCGCGCGCGCGCACACGGCCCATCCGATCATCATGCTGACGGCGCGCATCGAGGAGGTCGACCGGCTGCTGGGCCTGGAGCTCGGCGCCGACGACTACGTCTGCAAGCCCTTCTCGCCGCGCGAGCTGGTGGCGCGCGTGCGCGCGGTGCTGCGACGCGCCGCGCCGGGCATCTCCGACCAGGGAACGCCGGGCCGCGCCGCGAACGACGCGGCGCCCGGGCTGGTGCTCGACGACGTGCACTGGCGCGCCTCGCTCGAGGGCACGCCGCTGAACCTCACGCGGCGCGAGTTCGGGCTGCTGCAGGTGCTGTCGCGCCATCCGGGGCGCATCTTCTCGCGCGCGCGGCTGCTCGAGCTGGCCTACGACGACACGGTGGACGTGACCGAGCGCGCGATCGACAGCCACGTGAAGAACCTGCGCCGCAAACTCGGCGCGGTGACGCCCGAGCACGACTGGATCCGCTCGGTGTACGGCGTGGGCTTCGCGTGGGAAGCACCGCCGCCCGCGGACTGATCGACGCCGCTACTGCGGACCGCCGCAGAACGGCACGGCGGAGGTGTCGGCCGCGGTGAAGCGCGTGGTACCGCTGCGCCGGGCGCTGCGCGGCTTGTGCGCGGGCCATTCGCTCTCGGTCCAGCTGAAGCTCCAGCCATACGTGGCGCCGGGCCGCGCGGCATCGGCATAGGCGATGCGCAGGCTGCCCGCGGTCTCGTCGTGGCAGTGCGGCGAGGTCTTGTATTCCTTCTCGGAGAAACAGGCGCGGATCATCTGCGAGCACCAGAAGGGGATGTCCTCGTAGGCCGGCTTGGCCGTGGCGGGATCGCCTTCCAGCGGCACGAAGTCGGCGACGACGAAGCTGGCGCCGCCGCCCGAGTACATGTCGCTGAAGGCGCTCTGCACCGCGACCGCCCAGCGGCCGTCGGCCAGCGGATAGAGCGCGGGTGCGAGCGAGCGCTGCGCCTCGCGACCGCCGCCGAGCTTCGAGGGCGTGCCCTGGTAGGCCGAGAAGTCATGCATGCGCTGCAGGCGCCAGGTTCCATCGATATTTCTCTGCACGCGCGCCATCGCGAGCGGCTTCACCGACAGCACCACGTACTCGCCCTCGGCACCGCCGCGTGGGCGGTAGAGGCCGAGCTCCTCGGCGCTGCACGGCTTCGTGAGCAGCGCGCACAAGGTGGGGCGCCATTGGGCATCGACCGCTTCCGGCTTGGCGACGCGGTCGAAGATCTGGGCTGTGGGGGCGGCTGTCGCGGCTGTTGTGGCTGCTGCTGCGAGGAAGGCTGCGATGACGGCTGGCCAGGGGCGAATGGAGGGCATGGGGGCGATCTTAGGGGCGGGCTTGCTGCGGGTCGGGGCGCGTGCACAGGACAGCGGGTACTTCCCTCCGCGAATGTCCCCCGCCTTCGGCTCCTCCTTTATTTCGCTGCGGGAAGCACCCACTGCCCTGTGCACGGAGGCGCTGCGGTGGTGCTGGCCGCACAACGACCGTCGTGTCCAGGCTCACGTCGATGGGGTACTCCCCGCAGCGAAATAAAGGAGGAGGCCGAAGGCCGGGGGACATTCGCGGAGGGGAGTACCCCATCGGCGTGAGCCCGCTACAACCTGCGGCCGGCATACTCCCCACCCCGACACGCCGAGGCCTCCATGACCCCAGAGCTGCGCCCCCTCTTCGACGCCCAGCGCGCCGCCAGCCTGCGCGACCAGGCCCCGCCCTGGAGCGTGCGCGCCGATCGCCTGCGCCGGCTGCGCGCGCTGGTGCGCGAGCACCGCGCCGCGATCGCCGCGGCGATCAGCGCCGACTTCTCGAACCGGCCGCGCCAGGAGACCGAACTGGCCGAGGTCTTCCCCACGCTCGAGGGCATCGACCATGCGCTGCGCCACGGCAAGCGCTGGATGCGCGTGCGGCGTCGCGGCACCGGGCTGTGGTTCAGGCCCGCGTCCTCGCGGCTGATGCCGCAGCCGCTCGGCGTGGTCGGCATCGTCGTGCCCTGGAACTACCCGCTGTACCTCGCGGCCGGACCGCTCACGGCCGCGCTGGCCGCGGGCAACCGCGCGATGCTCAAGCAGTCGGAGTACACGCCGCGCTTCGCCGAACTGTTCGCGCGGCTGGTGGGCACGGCCTTCGCGGCCGACGAGATCGCGGTGGTCAACGGCGATGCCGAAGTCGCGCGCGAATTCGCGAGCCTGCCCTTCGATCACCTGCTGTTCACCGGCTCGACCGAGGTCGGCCGCCACGTGATGCGCGCGGCGAGCGAGCACCTGACGCCGGTGACGCTCGAGCTCGGCGGCAAGTCGCCGGCCATCGTGGGCCGCGGCGCGGCCTTCGACAAGGCGGTGGAACGCATCCTCGTGGGCAAGACGCTCAACGCCGGCCAGACCTGCATCGCGCCCGACTACGTGCTGGTGCCGCGCGAGCAGCAGGCGCGCTTCGTCGAGGCCGCGCGGCGCGTGTTCGCGTCGCTCTATCCCGACCTGGCGCGCAATGCCGACTACACCAGCATCGTGAGCCCGCGCCACTTCGCGCGGCTCGAGTCGCTGGTGGACGAGGCCCGGGCGCGGGGCGCCGCGGTGGAACGGCTGGGCGACGCGCCGGCCGATGCCGCGTCGCGGCGGCTGCCGCCGGTGCTGCTCACGGGCGTGGACGACGGCATGCGCGTGATGCGCGAGGAGATCTTCGGCCCGGTGCTGCCGCTCGTGCCTTACGACACGCTCGAGGAGGCCATCGGCTACGTCAACGCCCGGCCGCGGCCGCTCGCGCTCTACCTGTTCGAGAAGCAGCGCGCGGACATCGACCGTGTGCTGGCCCAGACCGTGGCCGGCGGCGTGACCGTCAACGACACCCTGTTGCACGTCGCGCAGGACGACCTGCCCTTCGGCGGCGTCGGTGCGAGCGGCATGGGGTCCTATCACGGCGAGTTCGGCTTCCAGACCTTCTCGAAGATGAAGCCGGTGTTCCACCAGTCGGGCCTCAGCGGGGTCGGCCTGTTCAAGCCGCCCTACGGCAAGACCTTCGAGCGGATGCTGAAGCTGCTGGCGCGCTGAGGCCGCCGCCGCGCCGAAGGATCGGGCAAGAACCGGCAAACGCACGGCCGGAAACGGCCAGCCCCGAAGTGCCCGCGCACCGAAGATGGGCTCATGCGAGAAGAAAGTTCGCCCGCGAGCCGGCGTCACCGGCGCGACGCCCTTGTTTCGGAGAAAAAGGCAAGAACCGCGTTCGATCCGGATAACGCCCGAGGCGGCAGCGGCGCGACACTTCCAAGCATGCCGGGAGCCGCGTGGCAACCGTGCATCCCCCAAGCATGAGGAGTTATCCATGACCGCAATCCAGGACAAAGTCGTTCTCATCACCGGCGCGAGCAGCGGCATCGGCGAAGCGACCGCGCGGCTGCTCGCGCGGCGCGGTGCGCATGTGGTGCTCGGTGCGCGCCGCACCGACCGGCTCGCGGCGCTCGCGGCCGAGATCCGGGCCACGGGCGGCTCGGCGAGCTTCCAGCGGCTCGACGTCACGCTGCGCCCCGAGATGGAGGCCTTCGCCGAGCTGGCGCTCGAGCGCCACGACCGCATCGACGCACTGGTCAACGCCGCGGGCGTGATGCCGCGCTCGCCGCTGTGGATGCGCAAGATCGAGGAGTGGGAGCTCATGATCGACGTCAACCTGCGTGGCGTGCTGCTCGGCATCGCGGCCGTGCTGCCGACCATGCAGGAGCAGGGCTGGGGCCACATCGTCAATCTCTTGCCGGTGTCGGTCACGGGCGTGACGGCGGAGTCGGCCGTCTACCACGGCACCCAGTACGCGGTGGACGCGATCTCCGAGGGCCTGCGCCAGGAGCATGCGGGCCGCCTGCGCGTGAGCGTGCTTCATCCCGAGCTCGCGCCGCCGGGCGATCCGCGCCTGGAGCGCATCGCCGCGGGCCTGGCGGGCGAACGCATGTCGACGCGGCGGCGCCTGCTCGCGCCGACCGACGCGGTGGCGCGTTCGATCGCCGGCGCGATCGAGGGCGGCTACTACGCGGCGCACCCCGTGCCCGCGCTGCTGCGCTCGCCGGGTGGCCGCTCGGACAGCGCGCCCGAGGAGCCGGCCGAGTACGCCTTCTGACTCAGTAGGTCTTGTAGGGCAGGAACTTGCCCGAGAGCACCACGTGCACGCGGTCGCCCTTGGGATCGGGCTCGCGCTGGATGTCCATGCTGAAGTCGATGGCGCTCATGATGCCGTCGCCGAACTCCTCGTGGATCAGCTCCTTGATGGTGGTGCCGTAGACGCTGACGATCTCGTACCAGCGGTAGATCAGCGGATCGGTCGGCACCGCCGTCGGCAGCGAGCCCTTGTAGGGCACCACCTGCAGCCACTTCTGCTCCTCGGCGCTAAGGCCGAAGATGCGCCCGACGATCTTCGCCTGCTTCTCGTCGAGCGTCATCTGGCCGAGGCAGGCGGCGGTGGTCCATTCCTTCGAGAGGCCGAGCTTCTTCGCGACATCGGCCCACTGCAGGCCCTTGGCCACCTTGGTGGCGATGATCTTCTCGGTGACGTCGTTGCGGTTCATGTTCAGGTGCTCCTTGAGTGCCGGACACGGGCAAGCAACAGGCGTGCCGCCGCCCGGCCCGGCGCCATCAGGCGCGTTCCCAGCGGAACTTGCGCTCCGACTCCTGGATGGGCTGGTCGTTGATGCTCGCGTAGCGCCGCTGCATCAGGCCGTTGGGCGCGAACTCCCAGTTCTCGTTGCCGTGGCTGCGGAACCAGTGACCCGAGTCGTCGTGCCATTCGTACTCGAAGCGCACCGCGATGCGGTTGTCCATGAAGGCCCAGAGCGTCTTCTTCAGGCGGTAGTCGAGCTCGCGCACCCACTTGCGCTGCAGGAACTGCACCACCTGCTCGCGGCCATTGACGAAGTCGGCGCGGTTGCGCCATTCGGTATCGGGCGTGTAGGCCAGGCTCACGCGCACCGGGTCGCGCGTGTTCCAGGCATCTTCGGCGGCCTGGACCTTCTTGAGCGCGGTCTCGAGCGTGAACGGGGGCAGCGGCGGGCGGGATTCGGATTCCATGGCGGTCTTTCGGTGAAGAGGGAAACGTTGGAAAGGGGAAAGGCGGTGTAGCCCGGCCGCAATGTGCCACATGTAGACAGACCTGTCTACATGGGTGCGGGAGTGCCTACAATCGCGCCATGGACCTGGACCTTTCCGCCCTGCCCGCGCGCGAGCGCATCCTGCTCACGGCGCACGACCTCTTCTATGCCGACGGCATCCGCGCCACCGGCATCGACCGCGTGATCGCGGCCTCGGCGGTGACCAAGGTCACCTTCTACCGCCACTTCCCCTCGAAGGACGACCTGGTGCGCGCCTTCCTCGACCACCGGCATGCGCGCTGGATGGCCTGGTTCGTCGATGCGCTGGGCCGGCGCGGCGCGCACGAGCGCGGCGGCGACGCGCAGGCCCTGCTGCTGCTGGCCGACGTGATGGCCGAGTGGTTCGCCGACCCGGTGTTCCGCGGCTGCGCCTTCATCAATGCCGTGGCCGAGGTCGGCGGCAGCGTCGAGGGCGCGGCCGAGCGCGCGCGCGATCACAAGCGCGAGATGGTCGAGGTGATCGCCGACCTGCTCCCCACCACGCTGCCGCAGCGCATGGCGCTCGCGCAGGCCGCCGCCCTCGGCATCGACGGCGCGATCGTCAAGGCGCAGATGGGCGCAGAGCTGGTGCGCGAGGCGGTCGAGGATCTGCGCCGGCTGCTGCGCGCGCTGGCCGACGCCGCGGCGCCACGAACCTGAGCGCGTCGACGTACTACTACCGTTCGGGCTGAGCCTGTCGAAGCCTTGCGCGGCGCTTCGACAAGCTCAGCGTGAACGGGTGAGTGATCGAGCGGCGCCTACTTCACCACCATCGCGGTGAACGGCCACACATAGGCCTGCAGGGTCACGAGGATGCCGACCAGGCAGGCCAGCGCGATCGAGTGGAAGAACACGTAGCGCAGGATCTCGCCCTCGTGGTTGAACCAGCGCGTGGCGGTCGAGGCCACCACGATCGACTGCGCATCGATCATCTTGCCCATCACCCCACCCGAGCTGTTGGCCGCGCCCATGAGATTGGGACTCAGCCCGAGCTGGTCGGCCGCCACCTTCTGCATGCCCCCGAACAGCACGTTCGAGGCCGTGTCGGACCCGGTGAGCGCCACGCCCAGCCAGCCCATCAGGGTGCCGAAGAAGGGATACAGCACGCCCGTGTTGGCGAAGGCCAGGCCCAAGGTGGTGTCGAGCCCCGAGTAGCGCGTGAGCGTGCCCAGCGCGAGCATCAGCACGATGGTGAGCAGCGAGAACTTCACCAGCCACAGCGTGCGGCCGTAGGCAGCCACGAGCTGGACCGGGTTGTACTTCATGACCAGCCCGCCCACGAGCGCCGACACCAGGATGCCGGTGCCGGTGGCCGAGAGCAGCAGCAGCTGGTAGACCGCGCCTTCCTTGGTCGGCTTGGGCACCACAGGCGCCACCTTCTCGATCATGTTGTGCAGCCCCTCGATCGGGAAGTTGGGCGCGAAGATGCTGTTGAGCCAGGTCTTGACCGAGGGCAGGCCCCAGATGAACACGAACACCGTGAGGATCAGCCACGGGGTCCAGGCGCGCACCACCGCGGCCGTGGTGTGTTTCGCGGGCGCGCCCACCGGCGCGGCCTCGCCGCCGCCGGCCTCGTGGCCCTTGAGCGAGACCGAGGTCCACACCTTGGCGGGCTTCCACACGCGCAGGAACAGCACCAGGCAGACCATCGAGACGATGGCCGCGATGATGTCCACCAGCTCGGGGCCGATGAAGTTCGACACCAGGTACTGCGGGATCGCGAACGAGACGCCGGTGACCAGGATCGCCGGCCAGATCTCCCACATGCCCTTGCGGCCCGCGAAAGCCCAGATCAGCCAGAACGGCACCAGCACCGAGAAGAAGGGCAGCTGGCGGCCGATCATCGCGGTGACGGCCATCAGGTCGTAGCCGTGCACCTTGGCCAGCGTGAGCACCGGCGTGCCGAGCGCGCCGAAGGCCACCGGCGCGGTGTTGGCGATCAGCGAAAGCCCCGAGGCCGCGAGCGGCGAGAAGCCCAGCCCGATCAGGATGGCGGCCGTGACCGCCACCGGCGTGCCGAAGCCGGCCGCGCCCTCGAAGAAGGCGCCGAAGGCGAAGGCGATCAGGAGCAGCTGCAGCCGCCGGTCCTCGGTGATGCCGGCGATGGAATCCTGCAGCACCTGGAAGCTGCCGTTCTGCTGCGTGAGCTGCTGCAGGAAGATGATGTTGAGCACGATCCAGCCGATCGGCAGCAGCCCGGTGATGCCGCCGAGGAAGGCGGCCTTGCCCGCCATGTCGGCCGGCATGCCGAAGGCGAAGACCGCGATCGCCAGCGCGCTGAGGAGGCCGAGCCCGGCCGCGAAGTGGGCCTTGACGTGCAGGAGGCCGAGGCACACCAGCATCACCACCACCGGTATCGCGGCGAGCGCCGTCGATACCACCATGCTCCCGAACGGGTTGTAAACCTGTTGCCAAACCATGTGTCTGTCTCCGTACTGTTGGTATTCGATGTGACGGATGCGCTGCAACACACTGCGATCGCTCAGACCCCCCTGTTCCTTCCACCTGTCCCCTCTGCACTGCATTGCGGCGCGGCGAAACGAAGCGCCGGGGCGGTCGGGCCCGCGGCGCTTCGATACCATCGTACGCCCGCGAGCCCCGCGGCGCACCACCTGCGGACAACCGTGGGCCGCCCCGTGCCCTCGGGTACAACCTCCTTCTACGCACCGCCCTCCACACCTTCATGGCTTCCACGCGCCTCCCCTCGACCCAGGGCCTGCTCGCCTTCGAGGCCGTCGCGCGCCTGCGCAGCGTGAACCTGGCGGCCGAGGAACTCAGCGTGACGCCCAGCGCCGTGAGCCACCGCATCCGCCAGCTCGAGTCGCAGCTCGGCCTGCGCTTTTTCGCGGGCAGCGACTTCAGCCTCAGCGCCGACGGCATCGTCTACCTGGCGCGGGTGCGCGAGGCCATCTTCGCGCTCGAGCAGGTGCCGGGCCGCGAGGCCGCGCCCCACACGCGCCGGCTGCGCGTGGCCGTCACGCCGACCTTCTCGCGCCAGATCCTGATGCCGCAGCTCGCGCGCTTCTGCGAGGCTCATCCCGAGGTCGAGCTGGTGATGCAGGTGACGGCGCCGATGCGCGAGAACGCGCTCGACGAGGCCGACATCGAGTTGCGTTTCGGTGCCGGGCCGTTCCGCCAGCGCGAGTTCCTGCAGTTCCCGGCCGATGCGCTCACGCCCGTGTGCAGCCCGGCCTACCTGAAGCGCCACGGCCCGTTCGAGGGTTTCGCGACCCGGGCCGAGATCGAACGCGCCCAGCTGCTGCGCACCCCGCTCGAGAACTGGCGCATCTGGTTCGCGGCCCACGGCATCGGCCTGCCCGAGCCCGCCAGCGGCGCCCAGTTCACCGACCTGGGCCTGCTGCTCGAGGCGGCCGCCGAGGGCCTGGGCGTGGCGCTGATGCGGCTGCACCTGGGCCGCGCCTGGATCGACGGCGGCCGGCTGGTGCGGCTGTCGCCGGTCAGCGTGCCCTCGCCCAACCACTACTTCCTGTGCTGGCGGCCGGGGGCGCTCGAGCGCCCCGAATGCGCCGCGTTCGTGGCCTGGGCCCGGCAGTCGCTCGAAGGCTGACAAGGCCCGAGCCGGCCGCCTGAATTCTTTTCAGATCGCCGGCCAGCGTTTTTCAGCCCGCCCGGGCCCCGCCGCGGCCACACTCACGGCGCCGCGCGTTGCGCTGCGGGAGGGGCTGCTGCCCAATAATGGCGGCGGCCCGGCCCCCAGGCCCGCCCACGACAACAACCCGTTCCACAGGAGACTCCCCGTGCCCGACCTTTCCAAGATCACCTGCATCGAAGACCTGCGGGTGGTCGCCAAGCGGCGCGTGCCGAAGATGTTCTACGACTACGCCGACTCCGGCGCATGGACCGAGGGCACCTACCGCGCCAACGAGAGCGACTTCCAGAAGATCAAGCTGCGCCAGCGCGTGGCGGTCAACATGGAGGGACGCTCCACCCGCACCACCATGATCGGGCAGGACGTGGCGATGCCGGTGGCGATCGCGCCCACGGGCCTCACGGGCATGCAGCACGCCGACGGCGAGATCCTGGGCGCGCTCGCGGCCAAGGCCTTCGGCATCCCGTTCACGCTCTCGACCATGAGCATCTGCTCGCTCGAGGACATCGCCGAGAACACCGGCCGCCATCCGTTCTGGTTCCAGCTCTACGTGATGAAGGACCGCGACTTCATCGAGCGCCTGATCGACCGCGCGCGCGCGGCCAACGTGTCGGCGCTGCAGCTCACGCTCGACCTGCAGATCCTCGGCCAGCGCCACAAGGACATCAAGAACGGCCTGACCACGCCGCCCAAGCCCACGATCAAGAACCTGCTGAACCTCGCGACCAAGCCGCACTGGTGCCTCGGCATGCTGGGCACCAAGCGCCGCACCTTCCGCAACATCGCGGGCCATGCCAAGGGCGTGAAGGACCTGTCCTCGCTGTCCTCGTGGACCGCCGAGCAGTTCGACCCGGCGCTGAACTGGGGCGACATCGAGTGGATCAAGAAGCGCTGGGGCGGCAAGCTGATCCTCAAGGGCATCCTCGACGCGGAAGACGCGCGGCTGGCCGCGAACAGCGGCGCCGACGCGCTGATCGTGTCGAACCACGGCGGCCGCCAGCTCGATGGCGCGCCCTCCTCGATCAGCGCGCTGCCGGCCATCGTCGATGCCGTGGGCCGCGACATCGAGGTCTGGATGGACGGCGGCATCCGCAGCGGCCAGGACGTGCTCAAGGCGCGCGCCCTCGGCGCCCGCGGCACGCTGATCGGCCGCAGCTTCCTCTACGGCCTCGGCGCCTACGGCCAGGCCGGCGTGACGCGCGCGCTGCAGATCATCCACAAGGAGCTCGACGTGACCATGGCCTTCTGCGGCCACACGAGCATCGACACGGTGGACTCGGGGATCCTGCTGCCGGGCACCTACGACTTCTAGCAGGCTGCCACGGATCCGGCCCGTGGGGGCGGGCCGGAGGCAAGGCCACGTCGGAGATAGGCCGATGCGGCACCCGCTGACACGACCCGGTCATCGTGCGGCGCAGAATGGTCCGGCAACAACAACACGGCCGCCGGCCCGTTCGGTGGCCCACAGGCACCATGAGCGCGACCACGCCCCTCCACGCGAGCCCGGGAAGCCCGGCGGCTTCCGCATCCCCACCCCACTACACGGCGGAAGAAAAACGCCACCGCGTGTTCGCGATCATGGCGGCCTCCTCGGGCAACCTGGTCGAGTGGTTCGACTTCTACGTCTACGCGTTCTCGGCGCTCTACTTCGCGCCGGCCTTCTTCCCCAAGTCCGATCCCACCGCGCAGCTGCTCAACACCGCGGGCGTGTTCGCGGCCGGCTTCCTGATGCGGCCGATCGGCGGCTGGCTGTTCGGCCGCATCGCCGACCGGCTCGGGCGCAAGACCTCGATGCTGATCTCGGTGACGATGATGTGCGGCGGCTCGCTGGTCATCGCCTGCCTGCCGACCTACGCGGCCATCGGTGCCTGGGCGCCGTTCCTGCTGCTGATGTGCCGGCTGTTCCAGGGCCTGTCGGTGGGCGGCGAATACGGCACCACCGCCACCTACATGAGCGAGGTCGCGCTGCGCGGCCAGCGCGGCTTCTTCTCCTCGTTCCAGTACGTCACGCTGATCGGCGGCCAGCTGCTCGCGGTGCTGGTGATCGTGGTGCTCGAGCAGCTGCTCAGCGAGGCCGAACTCAAGGCCTGGGGCTGGCGCATCCCGTTCGTGATCGGCGCCATCGCCGCGGTGGTCGCGCTGCTGTTGCGCCGCACGCTGCACGAGACGCAGAGCGAAGAGGCCAAGAAGAACAAGGAGGCCGGCAGCATCGGCGGCCTGTTCAGGCACCACACGCCGGCCTTCCTCACCGTGCTGGGCTACACGGCCGGCGGCTCGCTGATCTTCTACACCTTCACCACCTACATGCAGAAGTACCTGGTGAACACGGTGCACCTGCCGATCAAGACCGCGAGCTACGTGATGACCGGCGCCCTGTTCGCCTACATGTGCATGCAGCCGCTGTTCGGCGCGCTGTCGGACCGCATCGGCCGGCGCAACAACATGCTGCTGTTCGGCGGCCTGGGCGCGATCGCCACCGTGCCGATCCTCACCGCGCTGCAGCACACCACCAGCCCGGTGCTGGCCTTCGTGCTGATCATCGTGGCGCTGGCCATCGTGAGCTTCTACACCTCGATCAGCGGCATCGTGAAGGCCGAGATGTTCCCGCCCGAGGTGCGCGCGCTCGGCGTGGGCCTGGCCTATGCGGTGGCCAACGCGATCTTCGGCGGCTCGGCCGAGTACGTGGCGCTGGGGCTCAAGTCGCTGGGCCACGAGTCGGCCTTCTTCTGGTACGTGAGCGCGATGATGGTGATCGCCTTCCTCGTGAGCCTGCGGCTGCCGCGGCAGGCCAGCTATCTGCACCACGACCATTGACCTGCTTGCGCGATCCGGCGGCATTTCGTGAGAAGGCCTGATGACCGACTACCGCAAGGCCTCGGCCATCTGGTTCTGGTACGTGCCATGAACCGCCTCAAGCACCTCGCAGCCATCGTGGCCGGCGCGCTCATCGTCGGCTTCCTGTTCTACAAGCTCATCGGACCTGTGGGCCAGTGGTACGAACTCCATCACGCACGCAATGACGGCGACCTGGGCACGCTCTACATGGTCGCGCTCGGCGTGCAGTGCGTGTCGATCCTCGTGGGCGGCTGGCTCAGCAGCCGCGTCTACCGGCGGCTGCGGCGCGGGTCCTGAGGTCCCGGCTATCCCCGGCATGAGGATTTCCAAACCCGCGCCGAGGCAATGCGCGGCACCATGGAGCCTCAGCCAGGAGAACCACCATGACGCTCAGGAACCTCAGAAAACTCGTCGGCGGCGCGATCTCGCTCGCGGGCGCCGCGGTGCTGATCTCGCAGCACCTCTGACGCCCGGACTGCACCCCGCGGCGCTCAGTCCGCGTACACCCCCGCGGCCTTGATGATCGGGCTCCACTTCGCGATCTCGGCCGCCACGAACTTCTTGTGGCCCTCGGGCTCGATGCGCCCGTCGGTCGCGACCACGGCGCCCAGCGCTTCCTCGCGCTTGATGAAGTCGGCGTCCTTCAACGCGGCCTTCAGGGCTTCGTTGAGCTTCTTCTGGATCGGTGCCGGCGTGCCCTTGGGTGCATACAGGCCGTGCCAGATCGTGACCTGGAAGTCCTTCAGGCCGGCCTCCTGCAGGGTCGGCAGGTCCTTCAGCAGCGGCGTGGTCAGGCGCTTGGGCGAGGTCACGGCATAGGCCTTGACCTTCTTGGCCTCGATCTGCGGCGAGGTGTTGGTGGTCTGGTCGCACAGCAGGTCGATCTGGCCGCCGATCAGGTCGGTGATGGCCGGCGCGGTGCCCTTGTAGGGCACGGGCGTCATCTCGGTCTTGGTGGCGCTCTGGTAGAGCAGGCCGCACAGGTGCGAGGCCGAGCCCACGCCGGCATTGCCGATGTTGATCTTGCCCTTGTTGGCCGTCACCCACGAGGACAGCTCGGCGTAGTTGTTGGCCGGCAGGCTGGGCTTGGCGATCAGGGTCATCGGCACGTCGTTGACGATGCCCAGGTACTCGAAGTCGGTCTCGACCTTGAACGGCACGTTGCGCACCAGCGTCGGCACGGTGGCCATGGCGATGTGGTTGAGCAGCAGCGTGTAGCCGTCGGGTGCCGCGCGCGCCACCTTGGCCGCGCCGATCGAGCTGCCCGCGCCGGGCACGTTGTCGATGATCACGCTGGCGCCGCCCAGCGGCTTGCGCAGCGCCTCGGCGAGGTCGCGCGCGACGCGGTCGGTGGGGCCGCCGGCCGCGAAGGGCACGACGATGGTGACGGGCTTGCCCGCCGGGAAGTCCTGCGCCTGCACGGTGAAAGCGCAGGCGGCGGCCACCGTGGCGAGGGCGAAGGCGAAAGCGAAACGCTGGGTCATGGAGTCTCCGGGTATTGAAAAGGTCGAATGCGAAAGGAGGATCAGGGCGCGCGCGCCGGCACGCGCTGCTCGAGCGGCGGCGGCTGCCAGGCCGGCTGGATGTGGCAGCCGTTCTTGCCGTCGGTGTCGTAGCGCGGCATCAGCGCGGCGCAGCGTTGCGCGAGCCCCGCGGGCGTGGGCTTCTCGCCCTTGTCGATCCAGTCGAGCAGCGCCGCGAACAGCGCCGGGTATTCCGAATCGCTGAGGTAGCTGTGCTCGCGCTCGTCGCTGAAGCTCTGCACCAGCAGTTCGCCGGTGCCGGCTGCGTCGCGGATGCGGCGGTAGGCGTTCTCGAGCTCGACGAAGGCGGTCGGGTCGTCGATGGCATGCAGCCCCACGGTGGGCAGCGCGGTGCGGCCCGTGGGCTGGCTGTCGGCCGCGAGCGCGCCCTTGGCCTGCGGATCGGCCGCGTAGCGCAGCACGCCGGCATTGAGCGCGGCGGCTTCGGCCGGCGCCGCGGCGTAGCTCACGCCGACGTTGCCGAAGGGATTGCGGCCCTGCAGCCGCAGCTGCGTCAGGTCCTGGAACAGCCAGGTGGCCCAGTTCAGGTGGCCGACCAGCGAGCGCTCGGGGATCTTCACGGCCGCGAGGATGGTCTTGAGCCGCGCGGCCTGCTCGGGCGTGCGCTGCGCCGCGGGCAGGCCCACGCCGGTGCACTCGCGCACGCGGTCGGCCAGTTCCTTGCGCGTGAGCTTCGCATCGAGCGGCAGGCCCTGCCACAGCGGGTACTGCGGCTCGTCGGGCTTGGGATGGTTGCGGCAGACGTACTGGTAGACCACGCGCAGGTCGAGCCGGAAGTCGTAGGCGCTGTTGCCGCCGCCGAGCACGCCGCTGGTCAGCAGCAGGCCGTCATAGGGACCCTTGGCACCGCCGGCCGGCGCATAGAGCTCGGCCGCCTTCGCCGCCACGCCCGCGCCATAGCTCTGGCCATGCAGCAGGGTGCGGCGCGGCTCGCCGAACTGGCGCACGAAGAGCTGTCGCAGGCGCTCGGTGTCTTCGGCCGCCATGGTCACGCCATAGCCGCCGCGCCGGTAGGTGGAACCGGCCCAGGCATAGCCGGCCTTCACGGTCACGGCCCAGCGCTTGAGGTCCTCCTCGCTGCGCTCGAGCTTGGGCGGCCCGGTTTCAGGGCCGCCGTGCGCGTGCATCACGAGCACGCCGCGGTTCCAGTCCTTGGGGATCGCGATCCAGTAGAGCGCGCCGGTGCCGTCGGCGCCGGTGTAGCAGCGGGCGTCCTGCGGCACCGATGCCGGACACGCGGTCGGCCTGGGCCCGGCAGGCGCTGCCAGGGCCGTAGGTGCGAGAACGCTCGACGCAGCGAGGGTCGCGAGCGCCGTCGACACGAGGCGTGCCGACCAGGCCAACGTTCGGGAGGACTTCTTCGTCAATTGCGAACTCCGAATTGCAGCCCCGCGCTCGTGCCCGCGCCGGACACGTAGCCGATGACGCCGCTGTTGAAGATGAAGTGGTCCGGCGAACCAGCGCTGGACTCGATGACGGCGCGCGCCGGCTTGTTGTAGGCCAGTGTCGCCGCGGCGCCTGCCAGGTTGAAATTCGTGCCGGTCACCGTGGCCGCACTACTCTGGCCCGAGACGCTCAACATCGCGTAGCTGCCATCCGCGGCGCCAACAGGCAGATCGGCGCCCACGTCCGGCTGCAACGCGTAGAAGCGCATGCCGAAATCCGTGGACGATGCGCGCACCAAGTGCAGCGGCACTGCGACGCCGCCCACCATGCCGATCACCATCGAGCCGCTGAGAATGCCTCCGCTGGTCGGCGCACCACTGACGGGAGCGGGGAACGTGAACACGTTGAAGGACTTGTGCGTTCCGTCGTAGGTGATGTAGCCCTTCTGGGTGTTCGCGCAGGAGACGTTGTAGTTCATGAAGCTGCCGGTGCTGTCCGCCGCGCTTCGACAGTACTGGAAGCTCCCCGCATCGCGCAGGCGCACGGCCCCCGCATAGACCTTCGCACCAGCCGCGTCCTGCTGCACACCCACCGCGTTGAAGATGTCCGAGACCGGCTTGAATTCCGTGGGATCGAGCGCGTTGTCGAAGGTATTCTGGAATGCGAGCAGCGGCGCGAAACTGGCGCCGACCGGTGCCTTCACGCCCCCCTGCAGCACACCGCCCGGCGCGAACGTGAACACGGCACCCGCCTCGTCGCTGGTGTAGCTGCAAAGCCCCTGCGACACCAGCTTGCCGCTACTGGGGGCGGGGTCCTTGCGCTGCACGCTCGCATCGATGGTCACGGTGTAGTCCATCGTGGCCGGATCGATCCGCACGCTGAGTTCCTCGCCGAAGCTGTTGCCGCCCTTGTAGGTGGTGACGGCTGCCGGCAGGTTCTGACAGGCCAGCGGATTGCCGGCTTCCGTCACGCAGCTGTAGTTGATCGCCGCATCGAGGCTGCCGCTGCCGCCGTACTTGGGCCAGCTCGGGTACTGGCACAGAGGACGCGTGCGGCCGTAGGTGGCGGGCACCGCATCGACCGCCACGGCGGTGGCCGGGGCCAGCCCGCCCTCGACCCAGCCTTCGAGCGCCGCGAGCGAATCCCAGTTGGGAATGAACACGCCCGTGCCGTGGCCCATGCCGGGCACGGTGTAGAAGCGCACGTTCTGGTCGACCATGGTCTGGCCCATGGTGGCGATCATCTGCTTGTAGTAATCGATGGTCGAGTTGTTGCTGATCACCTCGTCGGCCAGGCCGTGCAGCATGATCAACTTGCCGCCATGCCCGAAGAACGGCGACAGGTCGGGGTTGGTGGCGTCGGTGAGGTTCGAGACCTCGGTCACGCGCGCCGCGTATGCACCGGGGTTGAGCGGATCGAAGGTCAGGGTATCGAAGTCGGTGATGCGCGTGACGAAGAACTTGACCCACTGGTCGCCCGTCACGTACATGTTGGCATCGTTCGTGCCGGCAGGGTTGTCGGGCTGGTTGTCGGTCCCCAGGTCGCGCGTGGTGTAGGGGCCCGCGACCAGCGTGCCTTCCAGCAGGTTGTAGCCACCCGCGCGCTTGACGCCGTTGGCCAGGGCGTAGCTGCTGAACTCGAGCGGCGATTCGATGGCCTTCACCGTGTCGATCTGTGCCTTCGACAGGCAGGTGTCGCCGGTATCGGTGCCACCGGGGCAGAGCAGGTCCGAGAGGATCTGCGCGTTGAGCTGGCGGCAACTCTCGACATTGCTCACGATGTTGTCGACGGCGCCGTCGAGCTTGTCGCAGCGCTGCTTCACCGTGTCCTGCACCAGCAGCGTCTTCTTCTTGGTCAGCCAGCCCGCACCGCCGTTGTTGTAGAGCGCCCGCCCCACCGCCACGTTCGACAGCCGCGTCCCCGTGTAGTTGAGCGCCGGCTCGTTCGCGATCACGCCGTCGTAGTCGAGCGGCCAGCGCTGGATGTAGCTCAGCGCGTCGCGCCCGCCGGTCGAGGTGCCGAGGAAGTAGGCCTTCTTCGGCTTGACGCCGTAGCGCGCGAGCACCAGTGCCTGCGCCACGTCGCGCGTCTTCTTGAGCGACAGGCCGCCGTAGTTGGCGAGCTGCTCGTCGTTGGCCGCGAACTTCCCGTCGGTGATGCTGCTCGACTGGTGCCCCGAGTCGTCGCCGTAGGTGGCGTAGCCGAGCGCGAGCGGCGCGGGCTTGTCCCGCGGGCCGAAGCGGATCTGCTCGGTGCCGTCGATCAGTACCCCGTCGAAGCCGCCGCCGCCGAAGTGGATGGTCTTCTGGTTCCACTTCTCGGGCAGGTTCAGCGCGAAGTTGATCAGCTGCGAGTTCGGGTCCACCGGCTGGATGGTGCCGCGCACGCGGCAGTAGTCGCCGTAGCTATTGCCGACCTCGCCCGCGGCCACCGGCGTGGCGCTGGTCACGGTGGCGCCCTGCGTGGGCAGGCTGATCTGCGCGGCAGCCAGGCTCATGCCGGCGAGCTCGGCGCAGGCCTTCGCGGTCTGCGCGGGCGGCGGCGGCTCCACGGGCGGGTTGCCGCCATCGCCACCATTCGCGGGCGGGTTGCCGGGCAGGAACGGAAAGCCGCCGCCCCCTCCTCCTCCGCCACCGCCACCGCAGGCGGCCAGGATCAGCGACAGGCCCAGCGCGGTGGCACCGGCGCGCAGCATGGAGGGAAGGCCGAGTCGGGTCGGCACGGAATTGGGCAAGGGGCGCTGTAAGCGGTGTGGGCGCATGGTCTTTGTCTCCGGAACACGGCCTCGCGGGGCCGTTCATTGAAAGTTGCCCTGCGGCCGTGCCAGGAAAACGCATCGGCTCGAAGGGGCGGCCGGACGATAGAAGCAGCCTGACCTAGGGTCAAATAAAATAACAAGGCACTTTCGATATGAAAAAAATATGGAGATAAGACCGCTGCGCTACTTCGTGGCCGTTGCCGAGACCGGCCACATGACGCGCGCCGCCGAGCGCCTGGGCATCCAGCAGCCGCCGCTGAGCCAGGCCATCAAGGCGCTGGAACGCGAGCTCGGGGTGTTGCTGTTCAAGCGCCATCCGCGCGGCGTGGCGCTGACCGACGCCGGCCGCCAGTTCCAGGCCGAGGCGCTGCGCATGCTGCAGGACATGGACGCGATGCGGCAGCGCATGGCGCGCGTGGCCAGTGGCCAGGCCGGCAGCCTGGCCGTGGGCTTCACCAGTTCGGCCGCGGCGCACCGCTTCGTGCCCGAAGCCTTGCGTGCGTTCAGGCGCGAGTACCCCGACGTCGAGCTGCAGCTCAGCGAGAACAATGCCGCCGAGATCACCGAGGCGCTGGCCGCGGGCCGCGTGCATTGCGGCCTGCTGCGCGTGCCGGTCGACCGGCCCGCGGGCCTGGCGTTCGAGACCCTGCTGCGCGAGCCGGTGCTGGTGGCGATGCCCAGCGACCACCGCTTCGCCACCGCGCGCAGCCAGCGCGCGGCTTCCCGCCCGCTGCCGCTCGCGAAGCTCTGCGAGGAAGACCTGATCCTGGTGCGGCGACCCGGCGCGCCCGGCCTCTATGCCGAGCTGCTCGCGCTGTGCCATGCCAAGGGCCTGCGTCCGCGCGTGGTGGCCGAGGTCGAACGCATGATGACCAACCTCAACCTCGTGGCCGCGGGTGTCGGGCTGTCGGTGGTGCCGGCCTCGATGACCGGCGTGCACGCGCACGCGATCGCCTATGCGCCGCTGGCCGACGGCGGTGCGCTGGACGCGCCGCTCACGCTGGTGTCGCGCGCCGACGAGGACAACCTGCCCGCGCGCCGCTTCGCCGCGCTGCTGCGCGGCCTCGCGGCCGGCGACGCGAAGGGCCGGCCATGACGCGGCCTTTGCATCGCCGCATGCTGCTCGGCGCGGGCGCGTCCTTCGTCGGCCTCGCCGCGCTGGGCGTGTCGCGCGCCGGCGCGGCACCGACCTGGCCCAGCCGGCCGGTACGGCTGATCGTGGTCTACCCGCCAGGTGGCGTCAGCGACGGCATGGCGCGCGTGCTGGCCGAGCCGCTGGCGCAGTCGCTCGGCGTGCCGGTGCTGATCGAGAACCGGCCCGGCGCCGGCGGCAGCGTGGGCATGGATGCGCTCGCGCGCGCCGCGCCCGACGGCCACGCGCTGGCCTTCTCGGCCATCAGCCCGCTCACCTTGCATCCGCTGCTCGCGCGCGTGGCCTACGACCCGCTGCGCGCCTTCGTGCCGGTGGCCAGCCTGATGCGCACGCCGGTGCTGGTGGTCGGCACCCAGGCCTTCACCGGCCGCGGCTTCGGCGACCTGATCGCGCAGGCGCGCGCCCAGCCCGGCGCGGTGCGCTGGGCCAGCTCGGGCGTGGCCACCATCGGCCACCTGGTGCTCGCGCAGGTGCGGGTGCAGAGCCGCACCGACATCACGCACATCCCCTACCAGGGCGGCGGCCCGCAGCTCAACGACGCGCTGAGCGGCCAGTTCGAGGTGCTGTCGACCAACGTGGCGGCGCAGCAGCTGCAGTACATCGAGAACGGCCGCTTCCAGGCACTCGCGGTCGGCGCGCCGCGCCGCATCGAGGCCCTGCCCGATGTGCCCACGCTCGCCGAGCTCGGCTACGAACGCGCCAACCGCGATTCGCTGTTCGGCCTGTTCGCGCCGGCGCGCACGCCGCAGCCCGTGGTGCAGCGGCTCAATGCCGAGATCCAGCGCCTGCTGCGCGGCGAGACGCTGCGGCTTCGGCTGCGCGAGGCCTACAACCTGCCGGCCGGCGGCAGCAGCGAGGACTTCGCGCGCGAGATCGCGCTGGACCGGCGGCGCAACCGGGCGCTGGTGGCGGGGGATCGCTCGCAGTTCGATTGAGGCCGCATCGCGCGGCCGGCGGGGCACTCAGGTTTCGGCGACCCAGAGCCCCGGATAGTCGTGCACGAAGCCGTCGGCCGTGACGCCGAGCACCGCCTCGTAGTCGAAGCGCTTCGCCACGTAACGGTAGGCGTTGTCGCCGCGGCGCTCGTAGCGCTGCATCAGCTCGCCGAGGCTGCCGCCGTCGAGGTCGATCCAGGCCGCGGGCGCGTCGGCGCCCTCGCCGTCCGACAGGCTGAGGCGGCGCAGCTGCAGCAGGTTGGTCGCGGGCGTGAAGCCCAGGTCGAGGTCGACGCAGTGCGAGAGATCGGGCACCGGCTCGTCGTTGAGCTTCCAGCGGCCCTGCGCGTCGCGCGTGATCGAGAGGTCGACCGTGCTGTCGCCGAGCCAGCCGCGCACCGTGCCCCATTGCGCGTGCCAGTGCAGGTCGCAGCGCACGCGGTAGTGCAGCTGCGCCACGCGGCCGTCCTCGGCGCGGAAGGCCGAGGCGCCGTCGAGCTGCCAGGCGCTGGCATTGCGTTCGAGACGGCAGGCATCGTGGCCCGGAACGTCGAGCCTGCGCCAGAGGATGGAAGCGACGGTTTGCATGGGGCGGATGATGGCCCGGGCCGTGGGGCGGCGCAAGCATTGCCCCGCCACGCCGCAGGTGCTGGTCAGGTTCGGGAACTAGCGTCGCTCGCCATGACGCCGCCCGACGCCTGCCTCGCCACCCGTCTGCTCGACCGCCTCGACCGGCTGGCGATGCCGCTGGCGCTCGCGATCGCGCTGCTGCTGTTCCTGCAGTGGCCGCTGCGCGATCTCGCCGGGGCCGGCTTCGGACCGACGCAGGCCAACGACCTCGCGCAGTGGCTGTTCGCGCTCTACGTGGCGGTGGCGCTGCGGCACGCGGGCCGGCGCGGCGTGCACCTGGTGGCGCGGCCCGACCTCGCCGCGGGCAGCCCCGCGCGCTGGCGCCGCGCCGGTGCGGCGCTGTGCGTGCTGCCGTGGGCACTGTTCCTGGTGACCGTGTCGGCGCGGCCGGTGCTGGGCTCGGTGGCGGCGCTCGAGCGCTTTCCCGACACCTTCAACGCGGGCTACTTCATGGTCAAGATCGCGCTGCTGCTGCTCGCCGTGCTTCTCGCGCTGCAGGCGATGCTCGAGCTCTGGCAGGCCTGGCCGTGGCGGCGCATGCGATGAGCGCCGGCACCGGCTGGCTCGGCCTGGCGCTGCTCGCGGTGGCGCTCGCGCTGATGATGAGCACCGGCTGGCCGACCTATGCGGTGCTGCTCGGCGTGTCCACGCTCGGCGCGGTGGCGGGCCTGGCGCTCGGTGCCTTCGACATGGCGCTGCTGCAGAACCTGCCCTGGCGCATCGTCGGCCTGCTCGAGCACGACCTGCTGCAGGCGCTCGCGCTCTATGCACTGGTGGGCGCGCTGCTCAACCGGCTCGCGCTCGCGCAGCACCTGTACGAGGGCCTGCGCCGCCTGCTCGCGCGCATCGCGCCGCGCGCGGCCGCCGAGATCGCGGGCATGGTGCTCGGCCTGTTGCTGGCACCGATGAACGGCTCGGTCGGCGCGAGCCTGCTCACGCTGGCGCGCACCGCGGGCGAGGGCTGGGCGCGCGAGGGCCTGCCGGCCCCGCGCCGCACGGCGCTGGTGGCGGTGACCGGCACGCTCGGCGTGATCGTGCCGCCCTCGCTGGTCCTGCTGCTGCTTGCCGACGCGATGTTGCGCGCCCATACCGAGGGCGTGAACATGGCGCGCAGCCTGGGCCTGCCGGGCGCCGCGGCCGAACGCATCGTCAACACGCAGGACATCCTGCAGGCCGCGCTGCTGCCGGCCGCGGCGCTGTTCGCGGGCTGGCTCGCGATCGCTGCCTGGAGCGCGCGGCGCGAGCGGCCCGTCCTGTCGGCCACACCGACCGCGCGCGAGCCGCTCACGAGGCCGCAGCGCTGGACCCTTTCGATCGTGCCGCCCGTGATCGGCTCGCTGCTGGTGCTGATCGCGCTCGGCCGCGTGCGACCGGTCGAAGGCGCCGCCACCGCCTGCATGCTGCTGCTGGGCTGGGGCCTGGCATCGGGCCAGCTGCTGCGCGCGGGGCTGCTGCGCCAGGTGCTCGACGACGCGATGGCGCTGACCGGCGCGCTCTATGCGCTGCTGGTCGCAGCCACCACCTTCTCGCTGCTGCTGCGCGGCTTCGGCACCGATGCGCTGGTCATGCGGCTGATGCTCGCGCTGCAGGGCCATCCGATGCTCGGCCTGGGCGCCGTGCTCGCCATCCTGCTGGCCTGCGCCTTCGTGCTCGATGCCTTCGAGCTGATCTTCCTGGTGGTGCCGATCGTGATGCCGCCGGTGCTCGCGCAGCTCCCCGACGCGGCCTGGATCGCGACGCTCGCGCTGCTGGTGCTGCAGGCCGGCTTCCTGCTGCCGCCCTTCGGCTATGCGCTGGTGCTCGCGCGCGGGCAGACCGTGCCGCGCCCGCCGCTGCGCGCGGTGGCGCTCGCGCTGGCGCCCTATCTCGCGCTGCTCGCGCTGGTGCTGGCCGCGGCGATGGCCTGGCCCGTCAGCACGCACTGGCTGCGCGACGCGCCCGAGGCGGCGGCATCGGGACAGGCGCCGATGGATCCCGAGGCGGTCGACCGCCTGATGCGCGAGATGGCCCCGCCGCCCGACCCGGCCGACGGCGTGCCCGCGACCGAATCGCCCTGAGCGAAGCCGCGGGTGCTACTGCACCGCCGCCAGCACGCGGTCGAAGAACTCCGCCGCCGTGCGGCCGAAATCCTCGGGCAGGTAGTCGCGCTCGAAGTCGCGCGCGAACGCGGCCTCGACGTCGTCGTGCGAGCCCCGGTAGTCGGCGATCTCGGCACGCAGCGCGGCCAGTTCGGCCGGGGTGCTCGATTCGCGGTACGAGGCCATGATCTCGGCGCCGGTCTCGCCGAAGAGGATGTCGGCGTCCTGGCCGAAATAGACCTTGGTCAAGTGGTCGATCAGTTCGAATCGCATCGTGGGTCTTGTTGTGCTGACTGTCAGAACGGATGGGCGGTGAGGATGTAGAACGGCTTGCCGTTGTAGGCGCGCATGTTGAGCGTCACGCGCACCTTGGTGAGCTGGCTCACGGCCGTGCTGCCGCGCTGCACGCCGATGCCGACCACGGTGCCGATGTCGTGCTCGAACGCCATGGGCTTGGAGCCCACCTGCGCCGAGCGCGACCAGGCGCGGATCGCGCGCGCATTGGCGCGCACCGTCTGGCTGATGGCCGACTCGGCGGTGGCGAGGTCGAAGAACGACGACGACTTCTGCAGGCTGGGCTTCTTCGCGAAGCGGCCGAACAGGTCCTGCGCCGACTTGCCGACGTGTTCGCGGATGGTGTGGCCGCCGGCCTTGGAGCCGGCCACGCCCTCGTGCTCGATGAGGCGCACGGGCTCGAGCTTGAAGCGGCTCGCGCGCACCGCGATGACGCGCGATGCGGCGAGGCCGCCGGCCACGAACAGCGGCACCGCGACGTCGACCGCGAGTCCCACCTGCGCGCCGGTCTCGGGCGAGGCGCCCATGGCCTGCGCGGCGGCATCGGCCGTCATGGAGGTGGCGGTGCGCTGCGAGCGGCCGGTCCAGACCTGGCGCGCGGCGGTGGCGGTGACGTCGCTGCCGTGGGCGCCGAGCACCACGCAGCCGACCTTGCTCGCCATGGTGGGCTCGGGCGCGACGCACAGCACGCCCGCGCCGACCAGCTCGAGCACGCCGCCGACCAGCGCCGCGGTGCCCCAGAGCCGGTTGCTGAGGCTCGCCGACTCGGGCACGTCCTCGCCACCGAGCACCGCCGCCAGCTGCACCGGCGTCAGCGCGACCGAGAGGCCGCCTTCCTCGTCGTCACCCATGGCGCATTCCTTTCCTAGAACGTGTTCATGGCCCTCGTGGGGGCTTGAGATTCCGATGCATTCTTGCACGCTGCGCCGGCCCGGGCGAACATCGGCGCAGCGCGAGACAATCGTTACCGTGAGTTCCAAGCCCGCCGCCACACCCCCGATCCGCCGCATCGCCCATCTCGACATGGACGCTTTCTACGCGTCGGTCGAGCTGCTGCGCTATCCGCAGCTCAAGGGCCTGCCGGTGGTGATCGGCGGCGGCCGGCGCAGCGTGGACGAAGCCATCAGCCGCCTGCCGCCCGGCGGCACGCTGGCCGACATCCCGGTCGATGCCTTCGCGCGGCTCAAGGACTACGTGGGCCGCGGCGTGATCACCACCGCCACCTACCCGGCACGGCAGTTCGGCGTGGGCTCGGCCATGGGGCTCATGAAGGCCGCCAAGCTGTGCCCGCAGGCGATCCTGCTGCCGGTGGACTTCGAGGAGATCCGCAAGTACTCGCGCGGCTTCAAGTCGATCATCACCGACATCGCGCCGCTGATGGAGGACCGCGGCGTGGACGAGGTCTACATCGACTTCACCGAGGTGCCCGGCGGCCAGCGCGAGGGCGGGCGCACGCTGGCGCGGCTGATCCAGAAATCGATCTTCCAGGCCACCGGCCTGACCTGCTCGATCGGCGTGGCGCCCAACAAGCTGATCGCCAAGATGGCGAGCGAATTCGACAAGCCCAACGGCATCTCGGTGGTCTACCAGGATGACATCGAGACGCGCATCTGGCCGCTGCCCTGCCGCAAGGTCAACGGCATCGGGCCCAAGGCCGACGAGAAGCTCAAGCGCCTGGGCATCGAGACCATCGGCCAGCTCGCGGCCTGCGAGCGCGGCTGGCTGATCGACAACTTCGGCAAGTCCACCGGCGCCTGGATGCACGAGGTGGCGTGGGGCCGCGACGACCGCCCGGTGGTGACCGAGAGCGAGCCGGTCTCGATGAGCCGCGAGACCACCTTCGAGCGCGACCTGCATGCGGTGCGCGACCGCGCGGAACTCGGCGAGATCTTCACGCGGCTGTGCGAGAAGGTCGCCGAGGACCTGCGGCGCAAGGGCTATGTGGGCAAGACCATCGGCATCAAGCTGCGCTACGACGACTTCAAGATCGCCACGCGCGACCAGACCATCGACCGCTTCACCGACGACGCGAAGACCATCCGCCGCACCGGCGGCCTGTGCCTGAAGCGCGTGCCGCTCGAACGGCCGCTGCGCCTCTTGGGCGTGCGCGTGGGCGCACTGGCGCGCGCGGGCAGCCCCGAGGCGCTGGCACCGGCCGGCGGCACGCAGCGCCCGGCCGCCGCGCCCGAGTCGGCCACGGCCTCGCTGTTCTGACGGCATGGCCTTCGTCGCACGCTGGCTGCGCCGCTTCTCGCTGTTGCTGCTCGGCCTCGTGGTACTGATCGGGCTCTATGCGGGAACGGCGTTCGCGCTCGTGTTCTGGCCCAGCCATGCGAAGACCAGCGCGCCGGAAACGCCCTACGTCGACGCCTGGGTGCTGAGCAACGGCGTGCACACCGACTACGTGTTCCCGGTGCGCTCGACGCTGATCGATTGGCGCAAGCTGTTCCCGCTCGCCGACTTCCCGGCCGTGCCGCCCGGTGCCGACTACGTGGCGCTGGGCTGGGGCGACCGCGAGTTCTACCTGCACACGCCGACCTGGGCCGACCTCACGGTCTCGCGCGCGCTGGGTGCGCTGTCGGGCCGCAACCGCTCGCTGCTGCACGTGAGCTACCTGCGGCGCGACCAGTTCGGCGCCGGCGCGTTCCGGCTGCCGCTGTCGATGCCGCAGTACCTGCGCCTGATCGAGCATGTGCGAAGCACCCTGCCCGCGGGCCAGGCGACGCCCATCGCGGGCGCGCACTACAACGCCCAGGACGCCTTCTACGAAGCCAACGGCGCCTACCACCTGTTCGAGACCTGCAACACCTGGACCGGCCGCGGCCTGCGCCGCGCGGGCGTGACGGTCAGCCGCTGGACACCGTTCGACTTCACGGTGACCTGGCATCTGCAGCCGGCGCCCTGAGCGCGGCCGCTTATGTCTCAGGGCCGCGGCACGCCGCCCTGCCACTGCCCCCAGTTCGCCACGATGTGGTCGACCACGCGCGTGCCCACCAGCGCGATGTTCTCCACCGTCTCGGCGAAGCCGCCGGCCGTTTCGCCGGGCGCGGGGTCGAGGTGCTGCAGGGTGGTCTCGTTGGGATTGCCCTGGTCGAAGTTGACCGCGCCGCGCAGGCTCATCACGCGGTCGGTGCCGTGGGTGCGCTGGATCACGAGCGTGATCGCGGCGGCTTCCATCTCGGTGATCACGTAGTCGTCGGCGCCATAGAGCTTCGCGATGTACTGCGCCTGGTTCGACATACCGGGGCCGTGGAAGAAGGTGTCGCCCGTCATGTGGGTGCCGGTGCCGACGAAGGGCGCGCGGCGCGCCGCGGCATCGGGATAGCGCAGCCGGTAGCCGCGCGCCGATTCCGAATCCTTGAGCGGCGTGTCGGCCGTGAGCTTCATGGCCCAGCCGACGAGCTCGGGGTTGAGCTTGAAGCGGCGGTACGACTCATAGCCCTTGCGCGGCATGAATGTGGGCTCGCCGGGCTGGTTCTCCTCGGGCGCCCAGCGGTGGCCGAGGTCGTAGTCGACCAGCCAGGTGGCCCAGCTCACCTCGCCGATGGTGCCGCGCGAGGGCGGCGTGCCGGCCACGCCCGAGATCACGTAGTAGGCCTGCGAGAAATCGAACTGCGGGTTCAAGAGGATCGCCTGCATCGAGGCCGAGGAATTGACCTTGCCCATGCCGAGCACCGCGCCGCAGACGCCGTCGGCATTGCAGTAGACGGGCTGCAGCGCACCGGGCACGGCCATCGGCTTCGCGCCCTTCCAGTAGCGCTCGTACCAGTGCTGAAACTCGCCCGCGCGGTCGCCGGTGTTCTGGCCGATCTCGAACATGGCGGCGACGAACACCTTCACCTTCACAGGCAGTTCGGCGCGGGCTTCGGCGCCGGGCGCGGGCGGCATGGTGGCGGCGCTGGCGGCACCGGCCAGCAGCACGGCGGCGGCCAGTGCCGAGAGTCGGGCGAAGCACAGGGAGGAGGAAGACGGCATGGGGGACTCCGTGGATTCGAGGATGAGGGCAGGACACGCAAGCGCGGCCATCGCACCGGCGGCGCTCGCGGCGTCCTACAGCCGCGCATTGTCGGCGCTGGCACAACAGGCCTGTCTACACCACGCAACCACCATGCCGGACACTGCATCCTCCGCGAGACGGCCTCCGTCCAAGCCCACGCCGATTGCGAACGGGCTGGTCTACGTGAACCCCGACATGCCGGGCATCCGGCGCCTGCGGCACGGTGCGAAGTTCCGCTACCGCGACGCGCGCGGCCAGTGGGTGCGCGACGTCGACGAGCTCTCGCGCATCCGCATGCTGGCGATACCGCCGGCCTACGACGACGTGTGGATCTGCCCGCTGCCCAACGGCCACCTGCAGGCCACCGGCCTCGATGCGCGCGGCCGCAAGCAGTACCGCTACCACGCCGACTGGCGCGCGCTGAAGGACGAGACCAAGTTCGACCGGCTCGAGGCTTTCGCGCGCGCGCTGCCGCGCATCCGCGCGCGGGTGCAGCGCGACCTGCAGGCCGGCAAGGTCACGGGCGCGCCGGCCCGGGCGCAGGTGCTGGCCGCGCTGGTGCGGCTGCTCGACACCACGCTGATGCGCGTGGGCAACGAGGAGTACGCGAGCAGCAACGGTTCCTACGGCCTCACGACGCTGCGCAACCGGCATGCGGCGGTAAAGGGCGCGGCGCTGCAGCTGCGCTTCCGCGGCAAGAGCGGCGTGATGCACGAGGCCACGCTCGAGGACCCGCGCGTGGCGAAGATCGTGCGCGGCTGCCAGCAGTTGCCGGGACAGGCGCTGTTCCAGTACGTGGGCGAGGACGGCGAGCCGCACAGCGTCTCGTCGACCGACGTCAACGACTACCTCGGCGAGGTGGTCGAGGGCCAGAAGGGCCTGGAGGGCGAGCGCTTCACCGCCAAGGACTTCCGCACCTGGCACGGCACGGTGCAGGCGCTCGAGCTCACGCGGCTGGCCTGCGAGCCGGGCCGGGTCGCCTCGGACGGCAGCCGCTACACCGCGAAGGACATCCTCGCGACCGTGGCGCGCCAGCTCGGCAACACGCCCGCGGTCTGCAAGAAGGCCTATGTGCATCCCGCGGTGCTGTCGCTGGGCAGCGCACTCGCGAGCACCGAGGCCGATGCGGCGTCGGCCCTGCTCGAACGCATCGCGGGGCGCCGCAGCGCGCGACCCTCGCGCGGGCTGCATGCGGCGGAGCGGCGTTTGCTGGATTTTTTGCAGGCGCATCGGCGCGAACTGCAGGCCGCGACGCGGCAGCGCAAGAGCGCGAAGCCCGTATCGGGCCCGACGACATCGTCGGAAAAATCGAAGCACGCGCCGCTGGCCGTGCGCAAGGCCGCTCCCGCGCGGCCGCGTGTTCAGCCCGCGCCGAGCGAGAAGCGCACGCTGTCGCGCTCGAGCGCGATGCGGTAGCCGAGGTCTTCGGCCAGGCTCTGCAGCGCGATGGCGTCGATGGCCAGCGCGCGCGGCGCGCGGTGCGCGTCGAGCACCGGATTGGCGGCACTGGCCTCGCGCGGCAGCGCCGCGAAGCGCAGGCCTTCGGCACCGTCGGCCTCGATGCGGATCGCGCCGGCTTCCGGCGCGCCGTCGTGCAGGTAGCCGAGCGCGCCGAGGAACAGATAGCGCAGCGCGGCCGCCGCGGGCCAGCGCTTGTCATCCTCGCCGGCGCCGAGCGCATCGTCCACCTCGAGCGACACGCCATGCAGGTCGAAGGCGGCGCGCATCAGCGCGACGCAGCGCGCCACGAGCGCGGCGCGCGTGATGCCGTCGTCGGTAGTCGCCAGTTCCCAGTCGCGCAACGAGCGGATGCCTTCGACCAGTTCGGACACCTGGCCATCGACCAGGCCCATGCGTTCCTCGCTGACGGCACGATCGATGGTTTCAGCGGCAAGCTGGCGCTTGAGCATGAGCAGCGCCATGCGGATCACCGACACCGGCGCCGCCATGTCGTGGCGCAGCGCGGGCAAGGCACGGGTCAGGAGTTCATGGCGCACGCCGGCGGCGATCCAGCTGCGGGCTCCGGGAGAGCTCTTCATCGCGCCGCGGCTCCAGCCGCGGGGGCGGCATGTGGATGGCGATGCCCGGAGATCGGGCCGGAAGGAGAGGCGATGAAGAGGGGGAGGTTCAAGGGAAATGTCCCGGTGCGAGGCAAGCGACAGAGTATCGGCCGCGCCTCGCCGCCCGGGTGTAGGAACCTGCCTACGCAGGTTCTTGCTCACTCGCGCTCAAGGCTTGCCGAGGTAGGTCCGCACGTCCTTGACCTCGACGCCGGCGGCCGCGACCGCCGAGCGCAGCTGCGCCTCGGTGACGCCCAGGGTCTGGGTCCAGTAGCGCATCTCGTGCGCCTCGTTCACGTTGATGCGCGAGCGGTCGGGTTGCCCGCGTTGGCTCAGGTCGTCTGCCATGGTGCTGTCCTCCAGGATGGTTTCAGGGAATGGACAGCAGACTGAATCCCTTCGATGACGGCGATGGAAAGACCGCAGCGCGTCCCTGTGCAGGACATGTCCGAAGCGAGGCGAGACGATGCGAGATGCGCGCGTTCGCCGTTCAATCGAACAGGCGGCCGTTGCCCGGCGAGCGCGCATCGAGCCCGGCCTTTCGCACCAAGTCGCGAAAGCCCGCGGGAGAACTCGAGACCACGGGCACCTTCAGCATCGACTCGAGTTCGCGCACGGCATCGAGCGTGACGAGTCCGCCGCAGGAGATGAGGATGCCATCGGCGCCGGGCCGTGCTTCGAACACGCGGCGACCCAGGTCCACGAGCACCTGCGTGCCGACCTGGCCGACCGCCTGCACATCGAAGATCGACAGGCCTTCGACGGCCAGCGGTTCGAAGTCGCACTGTTCGAGGTAGCGCCGCAGCTGCAAGTTGACCTCGTCGATGTAGGCGGTGGCCACGGCGACGCGCTTCACGCCGAGGCTGCGCAGTCCTTCGACGATGGCGTTGCTCATGGTGGTGCACGGCAGGCCGGTGGCACGCGACATCTCGACTTCGAGTTGCCGGTTGAAGGCGGCGCCACGGAAGAAACTCAGCGAGGTGCCCATGAGCGAGATGGCGCCGACGCCCTCCTCCTTGAGTTCCAGTGCCTTGTCGATCACCGAGTCGATGACTTCGGTGTAGCCGCGGGTGGAGATTTCTCCGAGGCCCAGGCCGCGTGCGCTGAAACGGATGCGATCGCCGTAGAGAAGCGGGCCGTCGATGGGGACTTCGCCGGCTTTGGGGGGGACTATGAGGCCCAGGTGGGTCATTTTTTGGTTGCCTTCGTTTTTAGGGCCGGGGGCGCGTGCACAGGACAGCGGGTACTTCCCTCCGCGAATGTCCCCCGGCCTGCGGCCTCCTCCTTTATTTCGCTGCGGGAAGCACCCACTGCCCTGTGCACGAGACGCGCTCGGGTTGTGCGGCCGGTTCTACGGCCGTGGCCAGGCTCACGCCGATGGGGTACTCCCCGCAGCGAAATCAAGGAGGAGCCGAAGGCGGGGGACATTCGCGGAGGGGAGTACCCCATCGGCGTGAGCCCGCCCCGGACAACAAACGCCCAAAAAAATCACCCCCCATCCGCCACGATCCGCTGCTCCGTGATGATGCGTTTCCACCGCACCGTCTCCTCGGCCATGTCCTTGCCGAGTTGCGCCGGCGTGGCATAGGCCCGCAGGGTGCCTTGCGCCGCCGCGGCAGTTCCAGCATCAGGCGCATCGAGCACGGTCTTCACGGCGGCGGAGAACCGCTCGACGATCTCGTTGGGCGTTCCCGCAGGCGCGAGCACGAAGATGCGCGGCGCCACATCGAACCCCGGCAGCGCATCGGCCAGTGGGGCAATGCTCTCGGCCCCTTCGAGCTTCGCGCTGTTCATCAACGCCACCGCGCGCAACTTGCCGGCCTTGGACTGCGCCATCGCGGCCGTCGCGCTGACCACGCCGATCGGCACCTGGCCGCCGATCACGTCGGGCACGATCTGCGCGGCGCCGCGGTACGGCACATGCACCACGAAGCTGCCGGTGGACTGCTTGAGCATCTCGAAGCCCAGGTGCTGCACCGTGCCCACGCCCGAGGTCGCGAAGGAGAAACGGCCCGGGTTCGCCTTGAGCTGGGCGACGAATTCCGCTGGCGTCTTCGCGGGGAAGTCGTTGCCCGTGACGATCATCAGCGGAGAGACGAAGGCACCGGCCACCGGCTTGAAGCTGGTGAGCGGGTCGATCGCGATCTTCGGCTGCAGCAGCTTGGCGATCAGCAGGGCGCTGTCGCCCATCATCAGCGTGTAGCCATCGGCCGGCGCCTTGGCGACGAAGTCGGCCGCGATGAGGCCGGTGGCACCGGTGCGGTTCTCCACCAGCACCTGCTGGCCCAGCACCGCGGGCAGGCGCGCGCTCAGCAGGCGCGCCACGGCATCGACACCGCCGCCGGCCGAATAGCCGACGATGAGGCGGATCGGCTTGTCGGGGTACTTCTGGGCCCAGGCCATGGGCGCCGCGAGCAGGCCCGCGAGGCCGAGGATGGTTGCGGCGCGCAATGCCAGACGACGCGGGTGAGGGATCGTGGGTCTTGTCGTCTTCATCGTTCAGGCCTTGCCCTTGCCGCGCGAGGTCGGCAGCTTCGCGAGTTCGCGCACGCGCTCGGCATTGGGCGCGAAGCCCAGGCCCGGCGTCTCGGGCAGCGTGAGCCAGCCCTGATCGGGCACCGGCAGGCCGTCGAAGATCTGCTCCAGCATCTTGACCGCCACGTAGTGGTACTCGACCAGCCCGCCGTTAGACACCCCTGCATGCAGGTGCATGTTGTGGAAGGGCCAGGCGCCGCCGTTGTCGATCGGCACGTTGAAGGCCTGCGCCATGCCCGCGATCTTCAGGCACTGCGAATAGCCGCCCGAGATCGTCACGTTGGGCTGCAGCACATCGGCCGCCTGGTTCACCAGCAGGTCGCGGAAGCGGAAGGCCAGGCCCTCGTTCTGCCCGCAGGCCAGCGGGATGCTCGTGCGCGCGCGCAACTGGGCCATCTGGCGCACGTCGTTCTGCGTCAGCGGCTCCTCGAAGAAGCTGATGCCGTAGGGCTCGATGCGGCGCGCGAGCTCGCTCGCATGGAACAGGTCGAGGCCGCAGTTGGCGTCGACATAGAGCTTCACCTCCGGGCCGACCGCCTCGCGCACCGCGGCGACGCGGCGCACGTCCTCGGCGATCACCTCGTCGATCGGCCGCGGCTCGTCGCGGCGCGCGAGCGCATGGCCGCCGACGGTCATCTTCAGCCTGCGAAAGCCCTGCTCCACCCACAGCTTGGCGGCAGCCGCGAGCTGGTCGCGCTCGAAGAAGCCGAAGCCGAAGGTCGCATACACCGCCACCCTGGCGCGCGCGCCGCCGAGCAGGCGCCACAGCGGCTGGCCCAGCGCCCTCGCCTTCAGGTCCCACAGCGCAATGTCGAGCGCGGCGATGGCATGGCTCGCGTAGCCGGTCTGGCCGCGCGGCGAGAGCAGCCAGTAGAGCTTGTCCCACAGGCGCTCGGTGGCCATCGGGTCCTCGCCGATCAGCGCCGGGCCGGCCACCTCGCGCACCGCGGCGGCGATGATCTCCTCCTCGGTGATGGCGGTCATGCCGTGGCCGACGAGGCCGGTGTCGGTCTCGATCTCGGTCAGGCACAGCGACAGCGAGGTCTTCTTGTCGAGCCCCAGCACGTCGATGGCGACGGGAATGTTCAGCGGCGTGGCGCTGACGCGAACGATCTTCAAAATTGTCTCCTTCGTTGTGCGCGCATCTTTGCGCGCGCCCCGGTGGAGAACAATTCGTTTTTGGCGGGAGCGAGGCTTCGCGCGGCGCGAAGCCTCGTGCTTCAGTCGGGCCGGCTCAGGTGTTCCAGCACCGAGCGCGCGGCCACCGTCAGGTCCTGCTGCCGACGCACGCACAGCAGGTGGCGGCGCACGGCCCAGGGGGCATCGAGCTTGAGGCAGCGCAACTTGAGGATCTGCAGCTGCGGCAGGATGGCCGCATAGGGCAGCACGCCGATGCCCGCGCCCTGCTCCACCATGCGGCACACCATGTCGAAGCTGCCGACCTGCATGCGCACCTTGAGCGGCACCTGCGCCTCGAGAGCGGCGCTCAGCAACACGCGGTGCAGCGCCGTGCCTTCGCGCACCACGATGTGCTCGTGGCGCAGCACCTCGTCCGCGCCGATGCGCTTGCGCCGGCCCAGCGGATGGTCGCGCGCCACCACCACGGCGAGTTCGTCGCTGCGGTAGGGCAGGCATTCGAGCGGATCGGCCGGCGTGTTGCCCTCGATCACGCCGATATCGGCCAAGCCGGCCTGCACCGCCTTCACCACCTCGGTGCTCGCGCGCTCCTGCAGGTCGATCTTGAGCACCGGATGCAGACGCAGGAAGGAGCCGATCTGCGCCGGCAGGAACTGCGCGATGGTCGAGGCATTGGCCGTGATGCTCACCACGCCCGCCACGCCGTTCTGGAAGTCGTCGAGCTCGGCACCGAGCCGGTCCATGGCCGAGAGCACCGCGCGCGCATGCAGCAGCAGGCCATGGCCCGCCGACGTGAGCGTGACGCCGCGCGCATGGCGCACCAGCAGCGGCAGCCGCGCGCGCGCCTCGAGGTCGGAGATGCGCTTGCTCGCGGCCGCGAGCGCGAGGTGGCAGCGCTTGGCGCCCTCGCTGATGCTGCCGTGGTCGGCCACGGCCACGAACAGGCGCAGCGAGCGGGTGTCGGGGGTCATGCGGGCAGGATGCCACAGGGGCCGGGCCGCCCCTTCGCGAGCGGCCGCGGAAAAAGAAAAAGGCCGCTGGGGACAGCGGCCTTTTCTTTCGTCTTCGCTTGCGTTCTGCGGCGGGTCTTGCGGACCCCTCGAAGAAGCAAAAATTTGGAGCGGGAAAAGAGTCTCGAACTCTCGACCTCAACCTTGGCAAGGTTGCGCTCTACCAACTGAGCTATTCCCGCGAAGCCTCAGATTATATGCCCCAAAAACGCCATTTTCGAATCCGGGCAAAAAAATCTTCAAAAAACTTCGGCGACACCGGTCCGCCTACTGGCGCGCCGTGCGCACGTTGGCCGGCAGCGCCTGCGGCCAGCTGGTGCGAAACGGGTTGATGTCGAGCCCGCCGCGCCGCGTATAGCGCGCATACACCGTGAGCTTGGTCGGGTGGCAGTGCTTCCAGATGTCGGTGAACATGCGCTCCACGCAGGGCTCGTGGAATTCGTTGTGGTTGCGAAAGCTCACGATGTAGGCGAGCAGCCCGGCCTGGTCGATCGGCGGGCCGCTGTAGCGGACCTGCACGCTGCCCCAGTCGGGCTGGCCCGTGACCAGGCAGTTGCTCTTGAGCAGCCGGCTGGTCAGCGTCTCGGTCACCGGCACCTGCGTGGCGTCACTCGAGAGCAGCTCGGGCGCGGGCTGGTACTTCGTGCATTCGATGTCGAGCCGGTCGAGGTCCAGGCCGTCGAGCTCGTGCACCGGCTCGCGGTCGAACAGCTCGGGCGCGACCAGCTTCACGCCGATGCCCGCCGCGCGGTCGCTGCCGCGCCACAGCGCCTCGGCCAGGTCGGTGCGCAGGCGTTCGCGCACGGCCTCGGCGTCGGCGAAGGCGGTGTTGTTGAAGCTGTTGAGGTAGAGCTTGAAGGACTTGCTCTCGATGATGTTGGGCGTTTCGCAGGGCACGGTGAAGTGCGCGATCGCGAGCTGCGGCTTGCCGCGCGGGTTGAGCCAGCTCAGTTCGAAGGCGGTCCAGAGGTCGGCGCCAAAGAAGGGCAAGGCGCCGGCCGCGATGCCCATGGCCTCGCGCTGGGTGGCGCGCGCGATCGGGAACAGCAGCGTGGGGTCGTAGCGGTCGGCGTAGGCCGAGGCGCGGCCGAGCTGGGACTGCTCGGGCGTGTTGGGGTTGGGGGTGTTGTTGGCGTCGTGGCTCATGGATGGCGGGATGGCGTCGCGTTCAGGAACGGGACGATGTGTCTGGCGAGGATGGCGCAGACCTCGGGCGGGAGGTCGTGGCCCATGCCGGGGATGGGCACGAACTGCGCGCCGGGAATGCGGCGTGCCGTGTCCTGGCCGCAGGCGATGGGCACCAGCGCGTCGGGCTCGCCGTGCAGCACCAGGGTCGGGCACTGGATGCGGGCCAGCAGCGCGGGGCGCTCGGTGTCGGCGCCGATGGCGAGCATCTGGCGGAACATGCCGGCCGGATGGTAGGCGCGGCGCATGGAAAAGCGCAGGCGCTCGGCCAGCGCCTCGTCGGTCTGCGGATAGGCCGGGCTCTGGATCAGGCGCAGCAGGCGGATGCTGTGCGCGATCAGCTGGTCCTCGCCCCGGCCCAGCGGGCGGCGCAGCAGCATCGCGGCCACCTCGCGGCGCGGACCGGGCAGGCCGCGCGCGCCGCTCGAGCTCATGATGCTCACGAGGCTTCGGACGCGATCGGGCGCGGTCGCGGCCATGCGCTGCGCGATCATGCCGCCCATCGAGGCGCCGACCACGTGCGCCTGCGCGATGCCCAGCGCGTCGAGCACGCCGAGCGAATCGGCCGCCATGTCCTGCAGCGTGTAGGCCGAGCGCACCGGCAGGCCCAGGCGCAGCCGGATGCTCTCCCAGACGATGTTGCCCACGCCCTTGTGGTCGAAGCCTTCGCTCAGGCCGATGTCGCGGTTGTCGTGGCGCACCACGCGAAAGCCGGCGTCGACCAGCGGCTGCACGAAATCGCGCGGCCAGGCCACGAGCTGCATGCCCAGGCCCATCACCAGCAGGATCACCGGCCGGCCCTCGCCGCCGGTGTCGTCGACTTCGATCTGCAATCCGTTGGCCTGGACCTTCATCGTGGCTTTCTTGCGTTGCGGGCTAGCGGAACTCGCGTTCGCGCAGCCACTTGGTGGCGACCCACTTCTCGCCCGCCACAACGGGCGCACCGCCGTGCAGCGTGCGGGTGGCGGGATCGGGATGGTCGTAGCTGAAGAACACGCCGGTGCCGCGCACCGGCGCGACCTCGAGGCCGACGTCGGGGAAGGTGGTGGCGCCGCCCTTCTCGGGCTCCTGCAGGTACATCACCAGCGTGGCGACGCGCTGGCCGCCGCGCTTGAGGATGGTGGGCGTGCCGGGCTCGCCGGGATCGAAGTAGTCGTAGTGCGGCCGGTACTGCGCGCCGGGCGCGTAGCGCAGGATCTGCAGGCCCTCGCCGAACTCGAGCGGCCAGCGCAGCAGCAGCGCCAGGCGCTGCTCGAGTTGCCGCACGGTCTCGTTCTCGCCGCGCTCGAAGAACATGCCTTCGCTGGTGCGGTCCACGTTGAGCACCTCGCCGCCGGTCTTGGTCTCGACCGTGAGCGAGCGCGCGAGCCGCACGCGCGCGGCCGCGATCAGCGCCTCGCACTCCTCGGCCGACAGCAGGTTGCCGAACACGATCACGCGCGGATGCTTCATGGTCTGCAGCACCTGCACGCGGCGGTCGCCCACGTCGATGTACAGCGGCGAACCCTCGAGGTCGGGGCCCGGCATCGAGGTGCGCGGCGGCAGTGCCGACGCGGCCCTGGACTCGGGAAAGCCGGCCTCGAGCTGGGCCAGCGCGATGTCGGTGGCGGCATCGTGCCAGCCGGCCGCGCGCATCGAGGCGCGCAGCGCGGGCACCGAATGGCCGGCCGCGAGCTGGCTCACCAGCCAGTCGCGCAGTTCGGGACTCACCGCCTGCGTCATGCGCGCGCTCCGGTTGCCTCGCCTGCTTCCCTCACATCATTCATACGAGTTTTCTCCTGAAGACCAGCCGTTCGGCCGTGGACACCTGGGCGTCGAAACCATAACCCTCGAGATCGAATTTTTCCAGCGCCTTGGGCGTGGCCACGCGATGCAGCACGGCCCAGCGCGCCAGCAGGCCGCGCGCGCGCTTGGCGAAGAAGCTGATGACCTTGTAGCGGTCGCCCTTCCACTCCTCGAACACGCATTCGACCACACGCGCCTTGAGCGCCCTGGTGTCGACGGCGCGAAAGTACTCCTGCGAGGCGGCGTTGATCACCACCGGCGTGCGGTCGGCCGCCAGCCGCTCGTTGAGGTGCTCGGCGATGCGCGTGCCCCAGAAGGCATAGAGGTCCTTGCCGTGCCGGTTGGCCAGCGCGGTGCCCATCTCGAGCCGGTAGGGCTGCAGCCGGTCGAGCGGGCGCAGCACGCCGTACAGGCCGCTGAGGATGCAGACGTGGTCCTGCGCCCAGTCCAGCTGCGCGGGCGTGAGCGAGCGCGCGTCGAGGCCGCCGTAGACATCGCCATCGAAGGCGAAGGCGGCCTGGCGGGCGTTCTGCTCGGTGCTCTTGGGACGCCAGGCGGCATAGCGCGCCACGTTGAGGGCGGAGAGCTTGTCCGACAGGCGCATCAGCTCGGAGATCTGCTGCGGCGACTTCTCGCGCAGCAGCTTGATCAGTTCGACCGAGGGGCCCTTCGGGCTCTCGAAATGGGGTTGGGTGGCGGCGACTTCGGCGGGGACCGGGGTGTCGTAGTCGAGCGACTTGGCGGGAGAGAGCAGGAACAGCATCGCGGAATTATCTGTTGGCCCGCCCACACCTTGCGGCGCCGGTAAAATCGCCGACCTTCCCTGCCCCCGCGCGGCCCGCGGCCCGTACGACCTGCGTACCGGCGCCATGGCCGCATTGCCCCCAAGCCCCCATGAGCGAACCCACCACACCCACCGCCCAACCCGGCCTCGAGAGCCTTTCCAAATCGTTCGAACCCGCGGCCCTCGAGGCGCACTGGGGTCCCGAATGGGAAAAGCGCGGCTATGCGCACGCGGGCTGGCGCGGCACCGGGAAGCCCAAGGCCGACGCCGGCGCGTTCTCGATCCAGCTGCCGCCGCCCAACGTCACGGGCACGCTGCACATGGGCCATGCGTTCAACCAGACGATCATGGACAGCCTCACGCGCTACCACCGCATGAAGGGCGACAACACGCTGTGGCTGCCGGGCACCGACCACGCGGGCATCGCGACCCAGATCGTGGTCGAGCGCCAGCTGCAGGCGCAGAACATCAGCCGCCACGAGATGGGCCCGACGCCGCAGGAGGCGCGCAAGAACTTCATCGCCAAGGTCTGGGAGTGGAAGGAACGCAGCGGCAACACCATCACGCAGCAGATGCGCCGCATGGGCGACACCGTCGACTGGAGCCGCGAGTACTTCACCATGGACGAGAAGCTCTCGCCCGTGGTGATGGACACCTTCGTCAAGCTCTACGAAGAAGGCCTGATCTACCGCGGCAAGCGCCTGGTGAACTGGGACCCGACGCTCAAGACCGCGGTGAGCGATCTCGAGGTCGAGAGCGAGGAAGAGGACGGCTGGCTCTGGCACATCGCCTACCCGCTGGCAGACGGCTCGGGCACGCTCACGGTGGCCACCACCCGGCCCGAGACCATGCTCGGCGACACGGCCGTGATGGTCCATCCGGAAGACGAGCGCTACAAGGCGCTGATCGGCAAGCAGGTGCGCCTGCCGCTGGTCGACCGGCTGATCCCGGTGATCGCCGACGACTACGTCGACAAGGCCTTTGGCACCGGCGTGGTGAAGGTCACGCCCGCGCACGACTACAACGACTATGCGGTGGGCCAGCGCCACCAGCTCGAGACCATCGGCATCCTCACGCTCGACGCGACCGTCAACGACAACGCGCCCGAGAAGTACCGCGGCCTCGACCGCTTCGTGGCGCGCAAGGCCGTGGTGGCCGACCTCGACGCGCTGGGCCTGCTGGTCGAGACCAAGAAGCACAAGCTGATGGTGCCGCGCTGCGCGCGCACCGGCGCCATCGTCGAGCCGATGCTGACCGACCAGTGGTACGTGGCCATGACCAAGCCCGGTGCCGACGGCCAGTCGATCGCGCAGAAGGCGATCGACGTGGTGCGCTCGGGCGAGGTGCGCTTCGTGCCCGAGAACTGGATCAACACCTACAACCACTGGATGGAGAACATCCAGGACTGGACCATCTCGCGCCAGCTCTGGTGGGGCCACCAGATCCCGGCCTGGTACGACGACGAAGGCAAGGTCTACGTCGCGCGCAGCGAGGAGGAAGCCCAGGCGCAAGCGCCCGGCAAGACGCTGCGCCGCGAGGAGGACGTGCTCGACACCTGGTTCTCCGCGGCCCTGTTCCCGTTCTCGACGCTGGGCTGGCCCAACCAGGGCACCGAACCCACGAGCGACTACAACCTCTACCTGCCCTCGAGCGTGCTGGTCACGGGCTACGACATCATCTTCTTCTGGGTCGCCCGGATGATCATGATGACCAAGCACTTCACCGGCCGCGTGCCGTTCAAGGACGTCTACATCCACGGTCTGGTGCGCGACGCGCAGGGCAAGAAGATGAGCAAGTCCGAGGGCAACGTGCTCGACCCGGTCGACCTGATCGACGGCATCGAGCTGCCCGAGCTGCTCGACAAGCGCACCCAGGGCCTGCGCAAGCCCGAGACCGCGCCCACGGTGCGCAAGAACACGCAGAAGGAATTCCCCGAGGGCATCCCGGCCTTCGGCGCCGATGCGCTGCGCTTCACCTTCGCCTCGCTGGCCTCGCTGGGCCGCAGCATCAACTTCGACAGCAAGCGCTGCGAGGGCTACCGCAACTTCTGCAACAAGCTCTGGAACGCCACCCGCTTCGTGCTGATGAACTGCGAGGGCCAGGACTGCGGCCTCAAGGAGCACACGAAGGAGGAGTGCAAGGTCGGCGGTCCCGCGCACGGCTACCTGAAGTTCAGCCGCGCCGACTACTGGATCGTCTCGCAGCTGCAGCGCGTCGAGGCCGAGGTCGCCAAGGGCTTCGAGGAGTACCGGCTCGACAACGTCGCCAACGCGATCTACCAGTTCGCCTGGGACGAGTTCTGCGACTGGTACCTCGAGATCGCCAAGGTGCAGATCCAGACCGGCGACGACGCCCAGAAGCGCGCCACGCGCCGCACGCTGATCCGCACGCTCGAGACCCTGCTGCGCCTCGCGCATCCGGTGATCCCGTTCATCACGGAAGAGTTGTGGCAGAAGGTCGCGCCGGTGGCCGGCCGCACGGGCGAATCGGTGATGGTGGCGGCCTATCCGCTGAGCCAGCCCGAGCGCATCGACGAGGCCGCCGAGGCGCACGTGGCGCGGCTCAAGGCGCTGGTGGACGGCTGCCGCACCCTGCGCGGCGAGATGAACGTCTCGCCCGCGATGCGGCTGCCGCTCTATGCGGTGGCCGACGACGCCGAGGGCGCCGCCTTCCTGCGCGAGGCCGCGCCGGTGCTGCAGGCGCTGGCCAAGCTCAAGGAGGTGCGCGTGTTCGACGACGAGGCCGCCTGGGCGGCGGCCGCCGAGGCCGCGCCGGTGGCCGTGGTCGGCAATGCCCGCCTGTGCCTGCACATGGAGATCGACAAGGCGGCCGAGCGCGTGCGCATCGGCAAGGAAATTGCTCGCATCGAGGGCGAGATCGCCAAGGTCAACGGGAAGCTCGGCAACGAGTCCTTCGTCGCCAAGGCGCCACCGGCCGTGATCGAGCAGGAGCGCAAGCGCCTGGCCGACTTCACGGCCACGCTGGAACGCCTGCGCGACCAGCTTGTGCGCCTCGGCTGACATACGGGCTTCTCCGCAGCCCGGTAGGATGGGTGGCCGGTGCAGAATCGGCCAGGCGGCGGACCGGTTCCGCCGCCGCAGTTCCGGACGGCCCTGGCGGCCCTCACTCCTTCCTTCTTCCTGAACGAACCGACACCGAATTGCCCATGTCCACCTCCCCGACGCGCATCCGCAAGGCCGTATTCCCCGTTGCAGGCTTCGGCACCCGCTTCCTGCCGGCCACCAAGGCCCAGCCCAAGGAAATGCTGCCGGTGGTCGACAAGCCCCTGATCCAGTACGCCGTCGAGGAAGCCTATGCCGCGGGCATCCGCGACATGATCTTCGTGACCGGCCGCAACAAGCGCGCGATCGAGGACCACTACGACACCGCCTACGAGCTCGAAAGCCAGCTCGAGGCCAGCGGCAAGGACGCGCTGCTCAACATCGCGCGCTCGGTGATGCCCGACGACATGACCTGCTCCTACGTGCGCCAGCCGCGCATGCTGGGCCTGGGCCATGCGGTGCTGTGCGCCGAGCACCTGGTGGGCAACGAGCCCTTCGCCGTGCTGCTGGCCGACGACCTGATGGTCGGCCCCACGGGCGGCGAACCGGTGCTGGCCCAGATGACCGCCGCCTTCGCGCGCCTTGGCGGCTCGCTGCTGGCGGTGCAGGAGGTGCCGCTCGAGCATGTGAAGCGCTACGGCATCGTGGCCGGCGACGCCGTCGAGGACGGCCTGGTCAAGGTCAACCGCATGGTCGAGAAGCCGAAGCCCGAGGATGCCCCCTCGCGCCTGGGCGTGGCCGGCCGCTACATCCTCACGCCCGGCGTGTTCGCCGAGATCCGCCAGCAGCCCAAGGGCGCGGGCGGCGAGATCCAGCTCACCGACGGCATCGCCGCGCTGATGAAGAAGGAATCGGTCTACGCCTATTCCTACAAGGGCGTGCGCTACGACTGCGGCAGCAAGGAAGGCTTTCTGCAGGCCAGCGTGGAGCTCGCGCTCGCGCATCCCGAGGTCGGCGGCCAGTTCCGCGAGTACCTCAAGAGCCTGAAGCTCTGAGCCGGGTCACTCCAAATCAAAAGGCCGGGGAGCGATTCCCGGCCTTTTTGCTTTTTCATGCCGCGTCGCGCGGCCTCAGCGCCGCTTCAGCACGTGGATGAAGTCGGTGCCGACCGTCTGCTGCTCCATCAGCGCATTGCCGGTCTGGCGCGCGAAGGCCTGGAAGTCGCGCACCGAGCCGGGGTCGGTCGAGACCACGCGCAGCAGCTGGCCGCTGGCCATGTCGTTGAGCGACTTCTTGGCCTTGAGGATGGGCAGCGGGCAATTGAGCCCGCGGGTGTCGATTTCGCGGTCGACGTCCATGTTCAGGCTCCCTTGCCCGGCGGCGGATCGGCGGGCGGCAGGTCGAGGCCGCGACGGCGTTCCTCGTTTTCGGCCGCGGTGAAGAACACCGGCTCGTGGCCGCGCGTGCGCAGCCAGTCGGCCAGCGCGTAGCCGGTGCCGGCGGGCCAGCACTTGAGGTCGGGCAGGTCGTAGAGACGGTAGTCGACCAGCTCGGGCGAGAGCTTGACCTCGCCATCGGCCACCACGTGGTAGGCGATGATGACCTGGTTCATGCGCTGGAAGTCGTAGGCGCCGACGATCTTGGTGGCGCTGACGTCGAGGTTGGTCTCCTCCTTGACCTCGCGCGCGATGCCTTCCTCGGGCGTTTCGCCGGCCTCCATGAAGCCGGTGATCAGCGCGAACATCTTGCCGGGCCAGGCCGCGTTGCGCGCCAGCAGCACCTGGCCGCGGTACTCGACGATGGCGGCGAGCACCGGCGTCGGGTTGTTCCAGTGCGTGTGACCGCAGTTGGGGCAGCGCAGGCGCTCCTTGGGGCCGCCGTCTTCCATCAGCGCGATCCATTCGAGCGGCGTGGCGCAGACCTGGCAGAACTCGGGATGGGGCATGGGGTGGCTCTTGTTCTTTCTTGTCTCGTTCCGGGGAACCGCCGGCGCGCCGCGTGGCGCACCGGGGTGCTGGCATCAGGCGGGGAAGACGCCGGTCGACAGGTAGCGGTCGCCGCGGTCGCAGACCACGAACACGATGGTGGCGTTCTCGACCGTGTTGGCGACCTGCAGCGCCGCCCACAGCGCGCCGGCGGCCGAGATGCCGCCGAAGATGCCCTCCTCGCGCGCGAGGCGCCGGCACATCTCCTCGGCATCGTCCTGGCTCACGTTGATCTCCTCGTCGACGCGGCTCGGGTCGAAGATCTTCGGCAGGTATTCGGCCGGCCACTTGCGGATGCCGGGGATGCGCGAGCCCTCGGCCGGCTGCGCGCCGACGATGCGGATCGCGGGGTTCTTCTCCTTCAGGAAGCGCGACACGCCGGTGATGGTGCCGGTGGTGCCCATGGCGCTCACGAAGTGCGTGACCTTGCCCTGCGTGTCGGCCCAGATCTCGGGGCCCGTGGTCTCGTAGTGGATGCGCGGGTTGTCGGGGTTGGCGAACTGGTCGAGCACGCGGCCCTTCCCCTGCGCCACCATCTGCTCGGCGAGGTCGCGCGCGTATTCCATGCCGCCGCTCTTGGGCGTGAGCACGAGTTCGGCACCGAAGGCCTTCATGGTCTGGGCGCGTTCGATCGAGAGGTCCTCCGGCATGATCAGGACCATGTGGTAGCCCTTGATGGCCGCGGCCATCGCGAGCGCGATGCCGGTGTTGCCCGAGGTGGCCTCGATCAGCGTGTCGCCGGGCTTGATCTCGCCGCGCTCCTCGGCGCGCATGATCATCGAGAGCGCCGGGCGGTCCTTGACCGAGCCGGCGGGGTTGTTGCCCTCGAGCTTGCCGAGGATCACGTTGTTGCGCCGGGCGTTCTCTTCGGCGTTGATGCGCTGCAGCGCCACCAGCGGCGTGCGGCCGATGGCGTCTTCGATGGTGGGGTACTTGTGGGTCATGACTGCGTCCGGTCTGCCGCGCGGGAGGCGCTGGATTCCGCCCCGGAGGGTAGCGGATATGCGAAAGAAGGAGCTTTTGGACGGTTCATCATTCCACTGTGCCATAATTTTGGGCTTCCTTCCTGCCGTGCCCGGGTGGTGAAATTGGTAGACGCAGGGGACTCAAAATCCCCCGCCGCAAGGCGTGCCGGTTCGATTCCGGCCCCGGGCACCACACACGGCAGCGACATCTCCCGGCTTGCGCCTTCGCAGCCGAACCACCGCGCACTCGCGGTGCGTTTCTATAATCCGGCCCCAATCCGTCCGCCTCGCGCTTCAGATCCAGCCGCCGCCACATCTCGATTCGAGAAGGATTCCTGCAATTTCCCTGGCTGGAATCGATGTGCCCGCGCGCTATTACAGAGAACTGCTGAACTTCTGCCTCCGCACGGTCAACGACCGCGAGGTGGCCGCCGATGCACTGCAGGAAAGCTATGCCCGCGTGTTGGCGCTCCAGCATCCCGTCGAACAGCCCCGTGCCTTCCTGCGCAAGGTGGCGCAGAACGTCCTGCGCGACCACTGGCGAGCGGAGAAGGTGCGCAACGCGGTGTTCTCCGAACGTGCCGACCCCGCTCCGCTTCGCCCGGACGACGACGCCGGGCCCGCGGACGAGCCGGCCGCGCCCTCCTCCTGGCAGCCCGAGGAACGCGCCGAGGCGCGCCAGCGCCTGGCGCTGCTGCAGCGGGCCATCGACGGCCTGCCCGAGAAGCAGCGCGAGGCCTTCCTGCTCTACCGCTTCGAGGAACTGCCGCATGAAGAGATCGCGCGCCGCATGAACATCTCCGTGCGAATGGTCGAACGCCATCTCCAGCTCGCGCTGCTGCACTGCAAGCGGCATGTGCAGGGCGAACCCACGCCGCCGCGCGACACATGAACAGCCCGCCCCACCCCCAGGCGCCGGACGACGGTGCGCCGCCCACCGCCGTGGAAGCCCAGGCGCTCGACTGGTTCTTCCGCCAGCAGCACCGCGCGCTGCCGGCGCGCGAGCAGGCGGCGTTCGAGGCCTGGCTCGCGGCCGCGCCCGACCATGCGCGCGAGTACGCGCAGCTCCAGGCGGTGTGGCGCGACATGGCGCAGTTGCCGGCCGCCGCGCGCCAGCCGGTGCTGAACCCCGCCCTCGCCCGCGCCCCGGTCCGCACGCGCTCCACGCCGACACGCTCGGCCTGGCAATGGGGCGCCGCCGCGTTCGCCGCCTGCGCCGTCCTCGCACTGGCCGCCTGGGCCGGCTACCAGCACATTCCCGTCGAGTCGCAGGCCCTCGCCAACGGTCCGCGCGAGGTGCGGCAGCTCGTGCTGGCCGACGGCACCCGCATCCGCGCCAACGTCGGCACCCGGCTGGCCGTGCACTACACCCTGGCCCGGCGCGAAGTGCGGCTGGAGCGCGGTGAGGCCTTCTTCGAGATCGGCGAGGACCGCCGTCCCTTCGCCGTGGTCTCGGGCACGGCGCGCATCCGCGACATCGGCACCGAGTTCAACGTGCTGGCGCTGCCCACGCTGCTGCAGGTGGGCGTGAAGAGCGGACGCGTGGCCCTGACGCCCGACATGGCGCGGCCCGGCGTCGAACGCGAACTGGGTGCCGGCGAAACGGCCAGCATCGACTTGGCGGCCGGCGCGTCGGCCGAGCCGGTGGTCGTCCAGGGTGCCGCCGACGCGGTCGGCAGCTGGCGCGACGGCATCCTGATCGTCGAGGCGGAGCCGCTGGCGCGCGTGCTCGAGAAGCTGGCGCGTTACCGCACGGGCGCGGTGACGCTCGACGGCGCGGCCGGCACGCTGCAGGTGTCCGGAACCATCGACCTGCGGCGCCCCGACGCCTTCCTGCGCGCGCTGCCCGACCTGCTCCCCGGCGTGCAGCTGCACTGGCAGCCGGACGGCGCGGTGTCGATCGGCGCCGCACGCCGCTCCTGAGCCGCTCGATTATTTTTTCGGCCCGGCATTCGGGTGCGCGCGACTGGCACGTCTAGACAGGTAAGCACCTTGTCTTACCTGGAGGAGAAAGCATGACAGTCCGTGGCACCGCCACCCGCGCCGCCCGCGTCGCCCGCGCCGCCCGCGCCATCGGGGGCGCAACTTCGGCGCGCCACCCCGGCCCGCCGTCCGGTTCGTTTCCGCCGTTCGCACGCCAGGGGGCGCTGGCCTTCGTGCTGGCGGCGCTGTTCGCCGGCCCGGCCGCGGTCCACGCGCAGGCCCAGGCCACGCCCGTGGTCACGTTCCGGGTCGAGGCCGGCACGCTGGGCCAGGCCCTCACGCAGATCGGCCAGCAGGCCCGCATGCAGGTGCTGTTCAGCCCGGCCCTGGTGGCAGGCCGCGGCGCGCCCGCGCTCAGCGGTGCCCTCAGCGTCGAACAGGCGCTGACGCGGGTACTGGCCGGCAGCGGGCTGGTCGCGCGCCGCTCCGAAGGCGGCTTCGTCGTGCAGCGGCCGGCGCAGGACGCCGGCGCCGGCGAACTCGCGCCCGTCACCGTGACCGCGCCGACCGACGCCAGCGCCACCACCGAGGGCACGGGCTCCTACACCGCCCGGATCACCGGCGCCGGCACGCGCATGGACCTGACGCTGCGCCAGACGCCGCAATCGGTCAGCGTGGTCACGCGCCAGCAGATCGAGGACCAGAACCTGGTCTCGCTCGACGACGTGCTGCGCCAGACGCCCGGCATCGTCGCCGACCGGCTCGACGAGCGCGTGAGCTTCACCTCGCGCGGCTTCGAGCTGAGCCAGATGATCGACGGCATCCCGACGCTGGCCTTCGCCAGCGTGGCCGGCGAGCCGAGCATGGTCGGCACCGCGATGTACGACCGCGTGGAGGTCGTGCGCGGCGCGGCCGGCCTGCTCAACGGCGTGGGCACACCGGGCGGTTCGATCAACCTGGTGCGCAAGCGGCCCACCACCGAGCTGTCGGGCTACGTGCAGGGCGGTTTCGGCTCGTGGAACCGCTACGGCGCCGAGGCCGACATCGGCGGCAAGCTCAACGAGGCAGGCACGCTGCGCGGGCGCGTGGTGGCCTCGCGCTCCGACGGCGACACCTTCACCGACGACAAGCAGCGCCGGCAGGACCTGTTCTACGGCGTGGTCGAGGCCGACATCGCGCCGCGCACGACGGTGGCGCTGGGCTACGAATACCAGAAGAACGCGATCATGGGTGCCAACTTCGGACAGTCGCCGCTGTTCTACGCCGACGGCTCGCGCACGCGGCTGCCCGTGTCCTTCAACTCCAGCGCACCCTGGAGCTACTGGAACATGACCACCGACCGCGTGTTCCTGAATCTCGAGCACCGGCTGGACAACGGCTGGCGCGTGAAGGCCGAGGCGGCCAGCGTGAAGAACCAGCGCGAGCGCGCCGGCGGCGACCTCTGGCTCTATCCCTCGACCTTCGATCCGCTGACCCAGGAAGGCGTGCTCGACCGCGGCTACAACCCGGCCAAGGGCCGCAACAAGTCGTTCGACCTCTATGCCACCGGGCCCTTCGAGCTGTTCGGCCGCACGCACCAGGCCAGCTTCGGCCTCAACGAGAACCGCTACAGCTACTCGGTGTTCGGCAGCAGCGCGAGCCCCGAGGGCTCGGACCAGGTGCCGGTCGCGCTCTACGGCATCGCGGCCGCGCCGCGGCCCGCGTTCATCTACCCGAACTTCCGCTTCGGCGAGCAGACGCAGCAGCGCGCGCTCTACGGCTCGGTGCGACTGCGGCCGACCGACGAGCTGGCCGTCATCGTCGGCGGCCGGGTCACCTGGTACCGCAACCGGGGCACGTCGACCAACTGGGCCGATGGCGTCCAGAGCACCACCGACACGCCGCTGCAGCGCGAGAACGGCGTGTTCACGCCCTACGTGGGCGTGGTCTACGACCTGAGCCGGGAGTTCTCGGCCTATGCGAGCTATACCGACATCTTCCAGCCCAACACGTCCAAGGACACGAACAACAACGTGCTCGATCCGAAGCGCGACCACAACATCGAGCTGGGCCTGAAGGGCGAGCACCTCGACGGCAGGCTCAACACCAGCTTCGCGGTGTTCCGCACCGAGGAAGACAACCTGGCGGTGGAGATCCCCGGCGCACCGCCGCTGGCGGACGGCACGATTCCGATGCGCGCCGTGAAGGGCGCGCGCACCAAGGGCTTCGAGGCCACGGTGTCGGGCGAACTCGCGAAGGGCTGGCAGCTCATGGGCGGCTACACCTACAACGCCAAGCGCGATGCCGAAGGCGCGCTGCTCAACACCGCCCTGCCGCGCCGCATGCTGCGCATCTCGACCAGCTACCGCCTGCCCGGCGACTGGAGCCGGCTCACGCTGGGCGGCAGCCTGAGCTACCAGAACGGCATCTACTTCGACGAGAGCTACGGCCTCGGCCGCGCCACCCAGGGCAGCGTGACGCTGATCGGCCTGATGGCCCGCTACGAGTTCAGCCGGCAGCTGAGCGCGAGCCTCAACATCGAGAACCTCGGCGGCAAGCGCTACTACGCGGGGCTCGGCGGCTACAACGGCTACACCGAAGGCACGCCGCGCAATGCGTGGCTGAAGCTGCAGTACAAGTTCTAGGAGCCCGCGTTCTCGCGCAGCCCCGTGTGCACCGTCGGATGCGCGAGCCGCACGCGCAGCTCGCGCTTGAGCCGCGTGTTGTCGAGCCGGCGCGATTCGCCCATGAAGCTCAGCAGCTGCAGCGGCAGCTGGCGCTCGGCCTCCTCGCGCGCCACCCGTGGCGGGCGCGGCATGCCGTAGAGATCGGCCGCGAGGTCGATGTAGTCGCCCATGCGCAGTTCGGTGTCGTCCGAGGCATGCACGATGCGCTGCGGCCGGCCGCGGAACAGCGCCGCGATGCAGGCACGCGCGAGATCGTCGGCATGGATGTGGCTGGTGTAGACGTCGTCCTCGCGCCGCAGCACCGGGGTGCCGCGCTGCAGCCGCTGGCGCGGCGTGCCGCCTTCGCGGTCGGGCGCATAGATGCCCGGGATGCGCAGGATGCTGGCGCGCACGCCCGTGCTGCGGCCGAACCAGCGCACGGCGCGCTCGGCATCGACGCGCCGGTGGCTGCGCGGCGTGTCGGGGCGCACGGTGCGGGTCTCGCTCACGCGCGCGCCGCCGCAATCGCCGTAGACGCCGCTGGTCGAGCCGTAGACCAGCGCATCGGGCAGCGCACGCAGCCGCAGCGCGCGCACCAGCGCCGCGGTGCGCTGGTCGCGCCACCAGGCCGAGCCGCTGTCGCGCGGCGGCGGCGCCAGGTGCAGCACGCGCGTGCCCAGCGCCGAGAGGCGGCGCAGGGTCTTGGGATCGTCGAGATTGCCGATCAGCGGCCGGATGCCCGCGGCCCGCAGGTCGGGCACGCGCTCGGCCGAGGAGGTGAGCGCCACCAGCGACACGCGCCCGCGCAGATCGCGCGCCACGCGCTGGCCGACGTCGCCGCAGCCGACGATCAAAAGGCGCGCTCGGCGGAAGCGCGCCGGCAGCGCGCCGGAGGGGCTATGGATTGAAGGCAAAATTCGGGTTCCCTTTTCTTTTTCAGCCCCCATGTAACGGGCTGATCCAAGCCGAAGAATACCGATGACTGTTGCAGCGCCGCATGAGGCGGGCTTTTCCATCACCGTCGAACCCAGCGGCCGCCATTTCGTGGCCCAAGGCGACGAAACCATCCTCGCTGCCGGCATCCGCCAGGGCATCGGCCTGCCCTATGGCTGCAAGGACGGCGCCTGCGGCTCGTGCAAGTGCCGCAAGCTCTCGGGCGAGGTCGAGCTCGGCCCGCACCAGAGCAAGGCCCTGAGCGCGGAAGAGCAACTCGCGGGCTTCGTGCTGACCTGCTGCGCCCGCGCGCGCAGCGACGTGGTGCTCGAATCGCGCCAGGTCACCGAGGCCGGCGCCCACCCGATCCGCAAGATGCCGGTGCGGGTGCTCGCGCTCGCGCGCAAGTCGCACGACGTGATGCAGGTGCGCCTGCAGCTGCCGGCCGGCGAGCCGCTGCAGTTCTACGCGGGCCAGTACGTGGAATTCATCCTGCGCGACGGCGCGCGCCGCAGCTACTCGATGGCCAATGCACCGCACACGCTGGGCGAGCCGGGCACCGGCATCGAGCTGCACCTGCGCCACCTGCCGGGTGGCAAGTTCACCGACCACGTGTTCCTCACCATGAAGGAGAAGGAGATCCTGCGCATCGAGGGTCCCTACGGCAGCTTCTTCCTGCGCGAGGACTCCGGCAAGCCGATGATCCTGCTGGCCTCGGGCACGGGCTTCGCGCCGATCAAGGCGCTGCTCGAGCACATGAAGTTCAAGGCCATCGACCGCCCCGCCACGCTCTACTGGGGCGGCCGCCGGCCCGAGGACCTCTACATGGACGACTGGGTGCGCGAGCAGCTCGCGCAGATGCCGAACCTGCGCTACGTGCCGGTGATCTCCAACGCCACGCCCGAGGACAACTGGACCGGCCGCACCGGCTTCGTCCATGCCGCGGTGCTGGAGGACTTCGCCGACCTCTCGGGCCACCAGGTCTACGCCTGCGGCGCGCCGATCGTGGTCGACTCGGCCAAGCGCGACTACGTGGCGCTCGCGGGCCTGCCCGAGGAAGAGTTCTTCGCCGACGCGTTCACCACCGAGGCCGACAAGGCGCTGCCCTGAGCGCGGTCGGGCGGCGCGCCGGCTAGGGATAGCCACGCTGCGGCCGCCGCGCGGCGCGCCGACAATCCGGGGCATGACAACCCGCAAGACCTTCCTCGGCACCCTCGCCCTCTCCACGCTCGCCCTGGCCACCGGCGCCCCCGCCCTGGCCCAGCAGCAGCGACCGATCCGCCTCGTCGTGCCCTACGCGGCCGGTGGCCCCATCGACGTGACGGCGCGCGCGCTGGCCGAACGCGTGCGCGACACGCTCGGCGGCCCGGTGATCATCGACAACAAGCCCGGTGCGGGCGGCAACATTGGCGCCGACATCGTCGCCAAGGCCGCGCCCGACGGCCTGACCATCGGCATCGCGGCCACCGCCACCAATGCGGTGAACCCCTGGCTCTACAGCAAGATGCCGTTCAACGCGGCGACCGACTTCGCGCCGATCACGCAGATGGTCCGCGTGCCCAACGTGCTGGTGATGAACGCCGAGACCGCGCAGCGCCTGAAGATCGCCACGCTCAAGGACCTGATCGCCTACGCCCGGGCCAACCCCGGCAAGCTCAACTACGGCAGCGGCGGCAACGGCAGCGCCGGCCATCTGGCGGGCGAGATGTTCAAGAAGGCGGCCGGCATCTTCGCGGTGCACATCCCCTACAACGGCGGCAACCCGGCGCAACTCGCGCTGGTGTCGGGCCAGGTCGACTTCAACTTCGACAACCTCGCCACCGCCGCGCCCAACATCCGCTCGGGCAAGCTCAAGGCGATCGCCGTGACCACCCTGCAGCGCAGCAGCGCCCTGCCCGAGGTGCCGCCGGTGTCGGACACGCTCAAGGACTTCTCGATCGACACCTGGTGGGGCCTGGTCGCGCCGGCCCATACGCCGCCGGACGTGATCGCCAAGCTCAACCATGCCTTCGTCGATGCGCTGAACGCGCCGGAGACGAAGTCGCGCTTCGCGCTGCTGCTGGCGGAGCCGGTGGCCAGCACGCCCGCGCAGTTCGGCGCCTTCATGAAGAGCGAGCTCGGCAAGTACGAGCAGGTGGTGAAGGCCACGGGCGCGAAGGTCGACTGAGCTCGCACCCACAAGACAAAGGGCGGCCGGTGCCTCGCACCGCCGCCCTTTTTTTGGCGTGGCCTCGAAAGGCCCGCCGTGCCGCTTACTCGCCCAGGTACGCCGCGCGCACCTTCGGATCGCTGAGCAGCCCCTTGGCATCGCCCGACATGGTGATCAGGCCCGACTCCATCACGTAGCCGCGGTCGGCCAGCTGCAGCGCGCGGTTGGCGTTCT
>Ga0209025_1000402_pt1 | contig 88054 bp, 76 predicted proteins | sample AraplaMF_Col_mLB_FD_184256 | JGI IMG/M metagenome (GOLD analysis project Ga0209025, IMG submission 184256) | Arabidopsis root microbial communities from the University of North Carolina, USA - plate scrape MF_Col_mLB (SPAdes) (version 2) | ecosystem: Host-associated > Plants > Roots > Endosphere... | reverse complement strand
AGGTGACCAGGCCGTGGATGCCGTTGCGGATCTGGAAGTCGATGTGGCGGGCGGTGCCCTCGGCGTCGATGCTCTCGTCGGCGTGGAACTTGGTGGTGATGGCGGGGAAGATGCCTTGCCAGCGGGGATTGCTCACGTGATCGCTCCTGGATGTGCGGTGTGGAAGGACCGCACTTTAAATATATTAACAATATATTGTCAACATGACGGAGCGGCTTCCGGTCGATTTCCCGCCTCGGTGTTTGCCCTGCCCCGGAGCTGTCGAACCACTCTGTGCCCGTTTCGATGAATGCTCCAACCGCTCTCATCAATCGCTCGGTTGCATTTGACTACGCTCGAATGACGACAAACAAATGACAGAGGGCGGGCATGAACGATCGAGCGATGTTTCCGGCGAGCTGGGGCGCCCTGGACCGGAACGGAAGCAAGCAATGGCGCATCACCGCCTCCCAGGAACTGGCCTATGAAGTCCGCCAGGTCGAAGGACTTTTCGATCCCGCCAGCCAGGTCCTTTTGACCTGCAACGAGAGCGGCAGGCCGAGCACGCGGCAGGTCGTGGTGATCGACGAGCGCGTCGATGCGCTGTACGGCCGCACCATCCGCGCCTACTACGACCACCACCGGGTGACCGCCCACATCCTGACGCTGCCGGTGTCCGAGGAGACCAAGGACCTCGACGCCGCGCTCGAGATCGTGCGCCACCTCGAGGCCGTGGGCGTGCTCCGCCGCTCCGACCCGATCGTGGCCATCGGCGGCGGCGTGCTGCTGGACCTCGTCGGCTTCGCTGCCGGCATGTACCGGCGCGGTGTGCCGTACATCAAGGTGCCCACCAACGGCATGGCGATGTGGGATGCCGCCATCGGCATCAAGACCGCGGTCAACACCCTGGGACGCCGCAATCGCCTGGGCTCCTACCACGCTCCCAGCACGGCGCTGCTGGACCGCAGCTTCCTCAAGACGGTCGATCGCCGCGACCTCTCGAACGGAATGGGCGAGCTGCTGAAGCTGGCCGTCATCAAGGACGCCCGGCTGTTCGATCTGCTCGAGCGCCATTCGGCCATGCTGCTGAACTCCCGCTTCCAGGACTCGGTGGTCGCGCCCGAAGTCATCGAGCACGCGGTCCACGGCATGCTGGAAGAACTCGCACCCAACCTCTGGGAACGGACCCTGGAACGCTCGGTCGACTTCGGCCATTCGTTCGGGCCGCTGCTCGAGATGAAGGCATTGCCCGAGCTGCTGCACGGGGAAGCGGTGGCGCTCGATGTGCTGTTCTCCTGCTGGCTGGCGCGCGATCGCGGCATGCTGGAAGACAGCGAAGTCCAGCGCGTGATCCATGTGATGCGCAGCATGGCGCTGCCGCTGCGGCATCGTTTCTTCGAGCATCCCGAACTGCTGATGGAGGCCCTCGAAGACACGATGCGCCACCGCGACGGGCAGCAACGGCTGCCGCTGCCGCGGGGCATCGGACGCTGCAGCTTCGTCAACGACGTGAGCCTCGACGAGCTGAAGGCCGCCGCGCGAAGGATGGCCGATGCTTGAGCTTCCGCTGCGCGGGCCGCGGCTCACTTCGCAGGACGCGCAGGCGCTCGCGTCCCAGGCGCTGGCCGCCGGCCGCACGCGGGAACTCTCCATCGCCGCGGCGGTCGTGGATGCGGGCGGTCATCTGCTGGCGTTCATCCGCGACGACAAGGCCTTTCTGGGCGCCATCGAAGCCGCGGTCGCCAAGGCGCGCACGGCGGTGTATTTCCGGCGCGACACGGCGGCCATGCAACAAGGGCTCGAACAGGGCAAGACGGCGTACCTCGCGCTGAAGGACGCCCTGCCGCTCGAAGGCGGCGTGCCGCTCTACCTCCATGGCGAAGTCGTCGGTGCCGTCGGCATCAGCGGCGCAGCGTCGGCACAGGACGGCGAACTCGCACGCACCGTCGCCGCAGAACTCGGATTCACACAAGGCAAGGCATGAGCAACAGGGAAGGATTCCGGGACCAGGTCGTGCTGGTCACCGGCGGAGGAACCGGCATCGGCCGCGCGACGGCGCTGGCCTTTGCCCGCAAGGGCGCACGCATCGCCGTCGCCGGCCGCACCTCGGCCTCGTGCGAGGACACCGCGCAACGAATCCGCGCGGAAGGCGGCATCTGCATGCCGGTCGCCTGCGACGTGGGCAAGGAGGACGACGTGACGCGAATGCTCGCGGGCGTGGAGGCCGAACTGGGGCCGATTGGCGTTGCCTTCCTGAATGCCGGCGTCGGCACGGCGGCGACCGTCGCGGAGCAGCCGCTGGAGGCGTTCGAGACGGTGTTCCGCACCAACTGCACCGGCCTCATGCTCTGCATGAAGCACCTGCTGCGCGCGATGTACCTGCGCGGCGCGGGCGCCATCGTCAACAACCTCTCGGTGCATGCGCGCCGCACCATCCTCGAAGGCACCGGGGCCTACACCGCCTCGAAGCATGCGGCGCTCGCGCTGACCCAGGCCGCAGCCGTGGAAGCCGCGCCCCATGGCGTCCGCGTCAACGCGGTCGCGCCGGGCCCCATCGAGACCGACATGCTCGTACGCTCCAGCGCCGTCTCCGGAGGCGTGGATTCGTGGGCGCAGCGTCTTCCCATGAAACGGGTCGGCAGGCCCGAGGAAGTGGCCAACGCCGTGCTGTGGCTCAGCAGCGACGAGGCCTCCTTCGTCACCGGCTCCGTGATCAACGTCGACGGCGGCTTCCTCGCATGCTGAACCGTACATGACGTGGATCGCATTGGGCCTGCTGGCCGGCCTGGTCCTGGGGACCTACGACTTCCTGACCAAGCTCGCGCTGAAGGAAAAAACGGTGCTCGAGGTCGTGCTGTGGTCTTCGCTGCTTGGGTCGCTGATCTGGCTGCCCTTCTTTTTCATTCCGGTGGGCAGTGTCGACGCCTTCCGCCACGCGGGGCTCTACCCCGCCCGGCTCACGCACGAACAGCAATGGGTGCTCCTGCCCAAGTCGCTGATGATGGTCGCGACCTGGGTGCTCTCGTATTACTCGGTCAAGTCGCTGCCCCTGTCGATCTCGGCGGGCGTGCGCGCTTCGGGCCCGCTGTGGACGGCGATGGGCGCCATCCTCTTCCTCTCGGAGCAGCTCGACTGGTGGCAGTGGCTGGGCCTCGCCGTCTCGATGGCCTCGTACTACCTCTTCTCGCTCATCGGCCAGAAGGAAGGCATCAGCTTCAAGCGCAACCTGTGGGTGCTGTGCATGCTCGCGGCCACGCTGCTCTCATCGGCCAATGCGCTGTACGACAAGCACATCCTGGCAACGCTGCAGATGGACCTGGCCGCGGTGCAGGCGTACTCCGCGGTGCAGCGCGGCGCCGTCGCGCTGCTGCTGCTGCCCTGGGTCTTCCGGAACCTGGAGGTGCGAAGCCTGTTTTCCAGGAACTGGGCCGTTCCGGCCATTGCCTTCGCCTACATCCTGGCGGAGTTCATCTACCTGGCGGCGGTGCAGACGGACGGCGCGCTCATCTCCGTCATCTCGGTGCTGCGGCGTACCAATCTCGTCATGGTTTTCTCGCTGAGCGCGATCTTCTTCTCCGAGCGCTTCATCCGGCAGAAGACGCTGGCGATCACCGGCGTCCTGCTGGGCATCGTGCTCACCGTCGCCCACTAGCCGTCATGCACCAGGGAGCGAATCCATTCGATCACCGTGCGACCGTGGCGCGAGATCATCGCGCGCTCGGACGCCAGGAGAAAGTAGCTTTGCTCGGAGGGTATGGCGACGTCGGAGACGCGAACCAGGCTCCCGCTCAGCAGCAGGCGCTTGACCAGCGAACGGCGTCCCAGTGCGATGCCCTGGAAGCTGAGGGCCGCGTCCAGCAGGAAGCCGGTGTCCGAGAAGGTGAGGCTGCGCTTCGCGGGAGAAATCTTGATGCCGGCCTTGCCGAGCCAGGGATCCCAGGGCTGGCGGCTGTGGGACAGGAGGTTCGCCTGCTTGAACAGCGCCTCGACGCCGAGGTTGCCCAGCTGCGCCAGGTACTGCGGCGTGGCCACCGGAAACCATTCGTCGTCGAGCAGCGGCTCGCAATGAAATGCCAGCGGCGTCGACTTCGAATAGCGGATGGCGATATCGGCCTCTCCCTCGTCGATGTCGACCCTGCGCGTGGTGGGCGAGATCTCGATCGAGACCGCGGGATGGGTGCGATGAAACTCCGGCAGTTCCGGAATCATCCGGAACCGGGCAAAAGAGGGCAGCGCGCTGATGCGCACGACGTCACGCTTGTCCGTGAAGCTGGCAAACGCCGCTTCCAGCGTGTCCAGCGAGCCGCGCATCTGGTCGTACAGGTGGACGCCCCCCGCCGTCAGCGCGACGGAACGGGTGGTGCGATCGAACAGGCTGACGCCAAGGGATTTCTCGAGTTCCCGGATCCGATAGCTGATCGTGCTGTGGGAAATGCTCAGTTCGTCCGCCGCCTTGTTGAAGCTGCGAACGCGCGCCACGGCGTCGAAAGCCAGGATCAGGTGAATCGGAGGAATTTTTCTCATGGCCAATGAAAATCCGGCGCCCCCCAGGCTCCACGTAGGAATCGATCTGGGAGGAACCAAGATCGAAGGCATCGTACTAGACGACCTCCTGCAAGAGCGCTTTCGCATGCGGGTGGACACCGGCGCGCGCGACGGCTACGCGCAGGTGCTCCAGCGCATCGTCGGGCTCTACCGCGGGGTCGTGGAAGAAATCGGCGGCCGGGCGCACACGCTGGGCATCTGCACGCCGGGGTCCATCTCCGCGAAGACAGGGCTCCTGAAGAACTGCAACGCCACGCAGCTCAACGGGCATCCGCTGCAGGCCGACCTGAAGGCCCACCTGGCGCGCGATTTCGCGCTGGACAACGACGCCAATTGCTTCGCGATGGCGGAGGCCCGGCGCGGTGCCGGCGCCGGGTTCGGCTCCGTGCTCGGCCTGGTGATGGGCACGGGCGTCGGCGCGGGCATCGTCATCGACGGAAGGCTGCTCGGCGGCCGGCACGGCATCGCCGGCGAATGGGGCCACATGTCCGTCGATCCCGCCGGGCCGGCCTGCTATTGCGGCCGCAAGGGCTGCGTCGAGCGCTACCTGAGCGGCCAGGCGCTGGAGGCAGCGTACCTGCAGGCCACGGGCGAGATGCCGGGCCTGGCGGTCATCGTGGAACGGGCGCGCAGCGGCGAAGACGCGGCCGCCACCCTGCTCGACCGGTTCCTCGACGACTTCGCCGCCGCCGTGGCCAGCGTGGTCGCGGTGCTCGACCCGGACGTCATCGTGCTCGGCGGCGGCCTGGCGAGCATCGAGGAGCTCTACTCCACCGGTGCCACGCGCCTGTCCGGGCTGGTGTTCAACGACGCCTTCGACACGCCGCTGGTGCGCAACACGCTCGGCAATTCCTCGGGCGTGATCGGCGCTGCCATGATCGGTGTATGAAATGAAACTCCCCCAGGCTTCGCGCACTTCGTGTCGCTACGCCCACCCCCTCGCCGGGGGCGACACCGGCGGCCCGGCGAAGCCGGTTCCGCGGTGTCCCGCGAACGGGCCGTGGCGGTTTCATGCGATGCGGGCGGAGCTTCGCGCGATGGAGCACCTGACATGAACATCACGACCATCGGCGGCGCGACCGTCGACATCATCGTCTCGGGATCGCACGGCGCGAGCGGGCAGGGCGCCAAGCAGGACGTCGACAGCATCGGCCTCTACATGGGCGGCGGTGCGGTCAATGCCGGCCTCGGCTTCGTCGCGTGCGGCGCGCGCGTGAATGCGGTGTGTGCCTTGGGCGAGGACGCAGAAGGCGCATGGTTTCGCGAATCGCTGGCGCGCAGCGGCATCGGACTCGATGGCGTGCAGGCCATTGCCGGCACGCCCACCGGCAAGGCGGTCGTGCATCTGGCCGGCGACGGGGAGGCCTCGGTGTTCGCGCAGCGCGGCGCCAGCGTGGAACTGTCGCTGACCTCGGCACCCGCGCATTTGCTGAAAGCCGATGTCGTCTACGTCTCGGCCCTCCCGGACACCGCGATGGCGCAGCTGGCCGCATCGCTGAAGACGGCCCCGCAGCGTCCGTCGCGACTGGTGCTCAACCCGGGCGCACGCCAACTCGCCGCATCCTCCGCGTCCCTGGCGCCTTTGCTCGACATGGCCGACCTGGTCTGCGTGAATGCGCTCGAGGCGCACCTGCTCGCGCAGACGCCTGCGAAGGCGCATTCCTCCGAACTCGGCACGGAGGACATCCAGGACCTGCTCGCCAGGATCGGCCAGCGCACGCGCGCCAGCGTCCTGATCACCATGGGCTCCAAGGGCGCGGTGTTCTTCAACGGCACCGAGACCCACCACTGCCCGGCGCCGGCAGCGCGCGTCGTCTCGACGCTGGGCGCAGGCGACGCCTATGCATCGACATTTGCCTTTCACTGGGCCTCGGGGCAGAGCGCGCGCCATGCGCTGGCGGCCGCGACCCAGCAGGCGGCCGCCGTGCTCGGCGTCGTGGCGGCCAATCTCGCCGGCCCGCTCGCAGCCGGCACGGCAAGCTGAGCGGGCGGCGCGCCGCTCAGTCGATCTTCGCGCCCGACGCCTTCACCACCGCCCCCATCGCATCCCAGTCCGCACGCAGCAGCTTCTGGAACTCCTCCGCGCTCTGGCTGCGCGGCTCCACGCCCAGGCGCTTGAAACGCTCCTGGACCGCCGGGTCGGCCAGCACCTTGTTGGCTGCGGCGTTGATCCGCTCGACCTCGGCCTTGGGCGTGCCGGCCGGTGCGAGCAGGCCGACCCACGAATCGAAGGCATAGCCCGGCAGGCCGCTTTCGGTCACCGTCGGCAGCTTGGGCAGGAAGGGGCTGCGCGCCTGGCCGGTGGAGGCGAGCAGCTTCATGCGCGCATCGTCCTGGAAGCCCATCACGCCGATGCTCGACGAGATGACGGCCTGCACGCGGCCCGCGAGCACCTCGTTCACGGCCTCGCCGGTGGACTTGGTCGGGATGTGCGTCATCTGCAGCCCCGCCTTCGCGAGGAACGACGCCATCGCGAGGTGCGTGGCGCTGCCGTTGCCGGCCGAGGCGTAGTTGTACTTGCCGGGGTTGGCCTTGACCTCCTTGATGAAGTCGGCCGTGCTCGACACGTTGAGGCCGCTGGCCACCGCCAGCACATAGCCGGCATTGCCGACGTTGGCCACGCCCACGAAGTCCTTCAGCGGGTCGTAGGGCAGCTTGCTGTACAGGAAGCCCGCGATGTTGTGGCTCGCGGCCGCCAGCACCAGCGTGCTGCCGTCGGCCGGGGCCTTGGCCGCGGCGGCCGCGCCCACGGTGCCGCCCGCACCCGCGCGGTTCTCGACGATCGCGCTGGCATTGAGCGCCGCGCCCAGCTCGGCGTTGAAGGCGCGTGCCACCGTGTCCTGCACGGCGCCGGTGCCGAAGGGCACGATGATGTGGATCACGCGCTGCGACTGCGCGTGGGCAAGGCCGAGACCGCCAAGCGCCATGGCGGCTGCCGCCACGGCAGCGAGCGAACGTCGGGTGAGCAGGGTGGAGGTCATCGGGGTGGCCGCTTTCATCGTCGTTGGCAGTGAAAAATTTCAGGCACCCGACGGCAGCCAGCGCTGCACCAGCTTCACGAAGTAGCTGGCACCGATCGGGATGATCTCGTCGTTGAAGTCGAACGAGGTGTTGTGGATGATGCAAGGGCCGGGCCCGTGGCCATCGAGCCGGTGGTCGCCGTCGCCATTGCCGAGGAAGGCATAGCAGCCGGGCCGCGCGAGCAGCATGTGGGCGAAGTCCTCGGCGCCCATCACGGCAGGGAAGTTGTCGGTGACCATGTCGTCGCCCACCACCTCGCGCATCACGCCCGCCGCGAAGCGCGCCTCGGCCACGTGGTTCACCACCGGTGGCGAAGAGCGATTGAAGAAGACCTCGGCCGTGCAGCCGTGCGCCGCCGCCACGCCCGCAGCCACCTCGCGCAGGCGCGCCTCGATCTTGTCGATCGCCTCGATGGAGAAGGTGCGGATCGTGCCGCCGACCGTGGCCACATCGGGAATCACGTTCGGTGCATCCGAGCCCTGCAGCTGCGTGACCGCGAGCAGTGCGCGCTCGGTGCTCGGAATGGTGCGCGGCACGATGGTCTGCAGCTGCTGCGCGAGCGTGACCACCGCCGCCACCGGGTCGATGCCGGTGTGCGGCATCGAGGCATGCGTGCCGCGGCCGCGCAGCGTGATCCTGTAGGTGTTGCTCGAGGCCATCAGCGCGCCTTCGTTGAGCGCGAAGCGGCCCACGTCGCCGACGGGAAAGTTGTGCAGCGCGAACACCGCATCGCAGGGGAAGCGCTCGAACAGGCCGTCCTGGATCATCTTCTTGGCGCCGGCCTTGCCCATCTCCTCGGCGGGCTGGAAGATGAAATGCACGGTGCCGTCGAAGTCATCCGGCCCCTGCTGCGACAGGTGCCAGGCGGCAGCCAGCAGCATGGTGGTGTGGCCGTCGTGCCCGCAGGCGTGCATGCGGCCCGCGTGCGTCGACTTGTGGGCGAACTCGTTGGCCTCGTGCAGCGGCAGCGCGTCCATGTCGGCGCGCAGGCCGATGGTGCGCGTGCCCTGGCCCTTGCGCAGCACGCCCACAAGGCCGGTGCCGGCGATGCCGCGGTGCACCTCGATGCCCCATTCGGCGAGCAGGTTCGCGACCTTCTCGGAGGTGCGGTGCTCTTCGAAGCCGAGTTCGGGATGGGCGTGGATGTCGCGCCGGATGTCGACGAAGCGGGCGACGTTGGCGAAGGAGTCGACGATGTTCATGGCGGCAAGAAAAAGGAGGCGGTCGTGGGAGGCGAACGATTCTGGCGCAAGGCGGCGCTTGCCGCCACGGCGAGGGCTCAGAGCCCGGCCAGCACCGCATCCAGCGTCTCGACCAGCAGGTCGGCGTTGGCTTCGGAAAACACCAGCGGCGGGCGGATCTTCAGCGTGTTGGCGTGTTCGCCGGTGGCGCTGAGCAGCACCTGCCGCTCGCGCAGCCCGTTGACGACGCGCACCGTTTCCGCGGTGGCGGGCGTGCGCGCGCGGCGGTCGGTCACCAGCTCCAGGCCCACGAACAGGCCGGCGCCGCGCACGTCGCCGATCAGCGCGTGACGTTCGGCGAGCTTCGCAAGCCCGGCGCGCAGATGGCGGCCGACGCGCTGCGCATTCGCCATCAGGCCCTCGCGCTCGATCACGTCGAGCACGGCCATGCCGGCAGCCATCGACACCGGGTTGCCGCCGAAGGTGTTGAAGTAGCGGCACTCGCGGCCGAAAGCGGCCAGCACCTCGGGGCGCACCGCCAGCCCGGCCAGCGGATGGCCGTTGCCGAGCGGCTTGCCCATGGTCACGATGTCGGGCACCAGGCCTTCGTGGCGCAGGAAGCCCCAGAAGGCATCGCCGGTGCGTCCGAGGCCGGGCTGCACTTCGTCGGCGATGAAGAGGCCGCCGGCTTCGCGGATGGCAGCCACGGCTTCGTTCAGGAAACCCGCCGGGTCGGTGAAGATGCCGTCGCTCGAGAACACGGTGTCGACCATCAGCGCCGCCGGCCGCAGGCCATAGGCCTGCAGGTCGGCGATGGCGGCGCGCACGCCGGCGGCGAAGGCCTTGCCCTGGTCCTCGGGCGGCACCCGGTAGCTGTCGGGCGGCGGCACGGTGCGCACCGCCTTGCCGAGCTGCACGAAGCGCCCGAGCGAGGGCGAGGCCTGTGCGATCGACTCGGTCACGCCGTGGTACGCGAAGCGCGTGACGATCAGTCCTTCGGCCTTGGTGTGGGCCTTGGCGATGCGCATCGCGAGGTCGTTGGCCTCGCTGCCGGTGCAGGTGAACATCGCGTGGCCGAGCGCGGGGGGCATGGTGGCCAGCAGGCGCTCGGCGTAGTCGAGCACGCCCTCGTGCAGGTAGCGGGTGTGGGTGTTGAGCACGCCGGCCTGTCTTGCAATCGCCGCCACCACGTGCGGATGGCAATGCCCCACCGAGGCGACGTTGTTGTACGCGTCGAGGTAGCGCTTGCCGTCCGCATCGTCGAGCCACACGCCTTCGCCGCGCACCGGGTGCAGCGGCGCCTCGTAGAACAGGCGGTAGGCCGGGCCGAGCAGGCGCGCGCGGCGCGCCAGGAGCGATTCTTCTTCAGGCATGTTCGTGGCTCTCGTTCATGCCGCAGGCGCGCCGGAACGCGCGGCTGGCGGCGTCGTTGCCGATGCGGTCGCAGGCCTGCAGGCGGGCCCACGAGAGCGGGTTGTTGCGCAGCAGGTAGGCCGCGTTGTCGGGATGGCGCGCGGCGCGCCAGCCGCTGATCGCGACCACCATCGCGAGCCGCGCGGTGATGAGGGTGAACAGCACGTCGACCTCTTCGCGCGCCAGCGGCAGCACCGCGTGGTACGCCGCGACGAAGGGCACGATGCCGGCCAGCGCATCACCCGCCGGATCGAGCTGGTAGGCCGCGGCCACGGCCAGGTCGTCGATCAGCGGTGCGCGCACCATGTCGCCGAAATCGAGGATGCCGGCGATGCGGTCGGTGTCGCCGGGGTCGACCAGCACGTTGTAGATGTTGAAGTCATTGTGGATGGGCTGCCTGCGCAGGCCCGCCAGCACCGGCTTGGCGTCGCGCTCGAACCGGTCGAGCGCGCGCTCCGCCAGCGTGCGCCGCGCCGGGTCGGCGATGTGCGGGAGCAGGCCGCGCACGCTGTCGGCGCGCTGGATGTCCCAGGGCAGTGCCAGTGCGCCGGCCGGGTGGTCGAAATCGCGCAGCGCGAGGTCGAGCCGGGCCAGCGTGCGCGCCAGGTTCGACCGCTGCGCGGGTGTGCGCGGCGCATCGGGCAAGGGCATGCCCGGCAGATAGGTGAACAGCCGCGTCACGCGCGGCAGGCCATCGCCCGGGTCGCTCGAGAAGGAAGCCTCGCCCTCGCGCGTCGGCACGATGCGCTGCACCGGCAACGCCGGATCTGCGGCCCCGATGTGCAACAGCGCCTGGGTCTGGAAGTCGGCCACCTGCGGCGTCTCGGACGGGTGCGAGATCTTCAGCATGAAGCGCTCGCCGGTGCGCGCGGATTCGAAGCGGTAGTTGCGGTCGCGCTCGCCGGTCAGCGGCCGCATCTCGCCTTCGAGGCCGTAGTGGCGCAGCGCGAGTGCACGCACCCAATCGGCGTCGAGCTCGGGCGAGCCTTCGCTCAAGACCTCGTCGTCGAACCCGTCCGCCGCCGTCATGCGGCGCCCGCGAAACCGCGCAGCGCGCTGGCGAGGTTGGGGCCCAGGTCGTCGGACAGGTACCCGCCCTCCTGCACCAGCACGGTCGGCAGGCCGAGGCCGGCGATCTCTGCGAGCAGCTGCGCGAAGCCGGGCGTCGTGATCTTCATGCCCTTGTAGGGATCGCGCTCGTGCGTGTCGAGGCCCAGCGCCACCACCAGCGCACCGGGCGCGAAGGCGCGGATGCTCTGGCAGGCGTCGCGCAGGGCCGGCAGGTAGCCGTCGATGTCGGTGCCCAGCGCGAGCGGCTTGTTGATGTTGTAGCCCAGGCCCGCGGCCTCGCCGCGTTCGTGCGCGTAGCCGGTGAAGAAGGGCGTGAAGTTGCGCGGGTCGCCGTGCAGCGAAATGGTCAGCACATCGGCGCGGCGGTAGAAGATGCCCTGCGTGCCGTTGCCGTGGTGCACGTCGATGTCGAGGATGGCCACGCGGTCGTGCGCCGCGCGCAGCTGCTGCGCGGCGATGGCGGTGTTGTTGAGGTAGCAGAAGCCGTTGGCGCGGTCCGCATAGGCGTGGTGGCCCGGCGGGCGGCACAGCGCATAGGCCGCGCGTTCGCCCTGCAGCACCAGCTGCGCCGCATGCGTGGCCACGTGGGCCGAGGCCACGGCCGCCGCCCAGGTGTGCGGGCCGATCGAGCAGGCGTTGTCGCCCATGTGGTAGCCGGCCTGCCCGACCACGCTTTCCGGGTAGGTGCAGGGCTCGCCGGGAAAGGGATGGATGTTGGGCATGACCTCGTCGGACGGGTCGTCCAGCAGCCGCCAGCGCGCATAGGCCGTCTCCAGGAAGCGCAGGTACTCCGGCGTGTGGATCGCGGCACGCGGGCCGGGGCCGAAGTCTTCGCCCGCGACGACCTCGTGGCCGTCCTGCTCGACCGCCGACAGCAGGCGGAAGGCCCGCTCGGGCTGCTCGTTGCTGCGCTTCAGGCGGCCGCGCACCATGAAGAGCTGCGGGTCGTGGTCCTTGTGCACATCGCTGTAGACGATCTTCATCGCGCGGGTCCTTGGGGGGAAGTGGGGGTGGGGGGGGATGCCGTGCCGTGCTGCTTCACGAACAGCGCGCGCACCTGCTGCCAGGCATCGTCCAGGTGCTCGCGCATGGCCAGGCGGGATGCATCGACGTCGCGGCTCTCCAGCGCATCGACGATCGGGTAGTGCGTGTTGGCCATCGTCTCGGGGTCGTGGTAGACCGCGTCGATGAGCGCGATGATCATCTGCATCTCGGTCTGCGTGTTCGAGAAGATGCGGTGCAGGTGGGCATTGCCCGAGAGCTCGCTGATCAGCGTGTGGAAGGCCAGGTCGGTCGCGATGCGCACGTGCTGCGGCTGCGTGGGCGCGTCGTGCACCATGGCATCGACCAGCGCGCGCAGCCGCGCCAGGCCCGCATCGTCGGCCTTGCGGCAGGCCAGCTCGACCGAGGTCATCTCGAGGCTGAGGCGCACTTCGAACAGGTCGTCGATTTCCTGGACGCTGATGGTGCGCACCGCGAAGCCGTGGCGCGGCCGCGCCACCAGCACGCCCTGGCGTTCGAGCCGGCGCGCGGCCTCGCGCACCGGGGCGCGGCTCACGCCCATGCGGCGCGCGATCTCGGCCTCCACGATGCGGCTGCCGGGCGCGAGATGCCCTTCGACGATGGCGCGGGTCAGCTGCGCCTCGACCAGCCCGACCAGGTCGGGCGCCTCGACGGACTCGAAGACGGCGCTGTCGGAAGGGGAGGAGAAAGCCATGTTGTTTGTCTCGTCATGCAAAGGGAAGCGGGGGCCTATTCTTCACCGGCCGCCGCGCGAGGTAGACGCCCGCCGCCACGATCAATGCAATGCCCGCCATGGCCAACCCATCGGGCGGCCTGTGGAACCAGAAGGTGCTGAAGCCCACGGCGAGCAGCAGCTGGAAGTAGTTCAGCGGCGCCAGCGTGGCGGCCTCGACGCGCTCGAAGGCGGCCAGCAGCAGCCACTGCGCCAGGCCGCTGCAGGCGCCGCCCGCGAGCAGCAGCAGCACGGCGCCGGCGGCGGGCCGTTCGGCCGGCAGGAAAAAAGGCGCGGGCAGTGCGGTCACGACGAGGCACACCACCGCGGTGTACGCGTACTGCACCGGGCTCGCAACCAACCCCGCGAGGCGCCGCGTGAGCAACTGGAAGATTGCATAGCAGACGGCCGACACCGCCATCAGCACCGTGCCCAGCCAGGGCAGGTTGCCGCCGGGCCGCACGATCAGCAGCATGCCGGCAAAGCCCACGCTCACCGCCAGCCACTGGCTGCGCCGCACCGGTTCGCCGACCAGCCAGGGCGACAGCGCCACCATGAGCAGCGGTGCAGTGAAGTAGATGGCGGTGGCCTCGGCCAACGGCATCCAGATCAGGGCCGTCATGAAGCAGGTGGCCACCGTTGCGAGCATGGTGCCGCGCAGCAGCAGCAACTTCTTCTGCGGCGCGCGCCAGATGCGCAGGTCGCCATGGCGCAGCAGCATGGCGAAGGCGATGCAGATCACCGACAGGTAGCGCATCACATTGACGAACGGCGCCGGATAGAACTGCAGCATGTGCTTGCAGAAGGCGTCGTAGCTCGCGAAGGCCATCAGCGCGCAGAAGAACAGCGCGACGCCGGTGCTCCTGGCGCCCGGCGGGCGCAGCCCTATGGCGGCACTTGCCGTGGTCACGCCAGCGAGGCCTCGAAGCGGACCATCGCGCGGTCGAAGCGCGCGAACATCTCGTCGACCTCCGCGGCCGTGATGACCAGCGGCGGGCAGAAGGCCACGGCATCGCCCATGGCGCGCACGATCAGGCCTTCGGCCAGCGCGAGTTCGGCCAGCCGCGCGCCGGCCTTCATCGCCGGATCGAAAGGCGTGCGCGTCGCCGGATCGGCCGCGAGTTCAATCGCACCGATCAGGCCCACGCCGCGCACCTCGCCCACGTGCGGGTGACCAGCGTAGCGGCGCAGGCCGGCCTGGAACTTCGGTGCCAGCGACTGCACGTGCGCGAGCACGTCTTCGTCCTCGTAGATGCGCAGCGTTTCGAGCGCCACCGCAGCGGTCACCGGATGGCCCGAATAGGTGAAGCCGTGCCCGAAGGTGCCGATCTTCCCGCTGTTGGCGGCCACGGCCGCATGCACCTGCTCGGACACCATGACGGCCGAGATCGGCACATAGCCCGACGACAGCGCCTTGGCGGCCGTGAGGATGTCGGGTCGCAGGCCGAAGGTGGTGGAGCCGAACATCTCGCCGGTGCGACAGAAGCCGCAGATCACCTCGTCGGCGATCAGCAGCACCTCGTACTTGCGCAGCACGGCCTGCACCTTCTCGAAGTAGGTGGCCGGCGGCACCAGCACGCCGCCGGCGCCCATGACCGGCTCGGCGATGAAGGCGCCCACGGTGTCGGGGCCCTCGGCCAGGATGCGCTGCTCCAGCGCATCGGCCAGCCGCGTGGCGAAGGCCTCTTCGGTTTCGCCGGGTTCGGCGTAGCGGTAGTGGTGCGGGCAGTCGACGTGCAGGATGCGGTCGATGGGCAGGTCGAAGTCGCGGTGGTTGGGGACCAGTCCGCTGAGGCTCGCCGCCGCCACGGTGACGCCGTGGTAGGCGTTGCGGCGCGCGATGATCTTCTTCTTCCCGGGCTTGCCGATGGCGTTGTGGTAATACCAGACCAGCTTGACGGCGGTGTCGTTGGCCTCCGAGCCCGAGTTGGCGAAGAACACCTTGGACATCGGTACCGGCGCCATCGCAATCAGCTTCTCGGCCAGCGCGATGGCCGCGGCGTTGGAGCGGTGGTTGAAGGTGTGATAGCAGGGCAGCGTGTGCAGCGCATCGCTGCCGGCCTTGGCCAGGCGTGCGTTGCTGAAGCCCAGCGAGACACACCACAGGCCCGACATCGCCTCCAGGTAGCGGCGGCCCTGGTCGTCCTCCACGAAGATGCCGTCGCCGCGCTCGATCACCAGCGGATCGACCTGCGGATGCGTCGCGAGGTTGGTGAAGGGATGCAGGTGGACCGCGATGTCGTGGGCGGCGCGCTCGGCATGCGCCGACTGCAGGGCGGAAGCGGGGATGGATGCGTTCATGGGCCTGTCCGTTTTTTTTGGGGAGGGAATGCGGGAGGAACACCTCGCGGCTCAATAGCCCCGTTCGAGGTCGACGGCCGTGCCCGGCCGCTCGCCGCGCTGCAGCAGCGCGAGGTTGTGAAGCGTCTGCTGCGCGATCACCGACACGTCGGTGCGGGTGGCGATGTGCGGTGTGACCAGGATGCGCGGGTCGCCCCAGAAGGGATGGTCCGGCGGCAGCGGCTCCTGCGTGAAGGCATCGAGCGTGGCGGCGGACAGCTCGCCGCGGTCGAGCGCGCGCAGCAGGTCGGCTTCGACCAGGTGCGCGCCGCGTCCGACGTTGACCAGGTGCGCGCCGCGCGGCAGCCGTGCGAACAGCTCGGCGTCGAGAAAGCCCTGCGTCTGCGGCGTGAGCGGCAGCAGGCACACCAGCGTGTCGCAGCCCGAGAGGAATTCGCCGAGTTGCGCGTCGCCATGAAAGCCGATGACGCCATCCGGCAGATCGGCCTTGGCACTGCGGCTCCAGCCGCGCACCGCATAGCCGATGGCGGCCAGCGCCCCGGCACAGGCCAGCCCCAGGGTACCGAGCCCCGCGATGCCGACGCGGTGACGCCCCGGCGGGCTCATCGGCTGCTCCTGCCACTCGCCCTTGGCCGCACTCGCCAGGTAGGCCGGCATCTGCCGCTGGTGCTGGATCACGGCCCAGCACACATAGGCCTTCATGCCGGTCGCCATCTCCGGATCGACGATGCGGCACAGCGGCAGCGTGTGCGGCAGCTGCGGGTCGGCCGTGATGTGGTCGACGCCCGCGGCCAGCGATTGCACCAGCTGCAGTTGCGGCAATTGCGCCAGCAGGCCGTGCGGCGGATACCAGCAGACGGCGGCATCGATCTGGTCGAGCGGACCGAGGTCGGCGCCAAGCCGCAGGTCGATGCCGGGGCAGTGCGCGCGGAACGCGGGCGCGAGGTAGTGCATGTCGAGCACATCGCTCAGGAGCGCGACACAGGGCATCAGGCCACCTTCGCCTCGGTGCCGGCCTGCCCCGCGAGACGGGGCACGGCGTCGATCAGCTTGCGCGTGTAGGCATGCTGAGGATCGTTCAGCACCTTCTGCGTTTCGCCGTACTCCACGACCTCGCCGCGCTGCATCACCGCGATGCGGTCGCACATCTGCCCGGCCACGCGCAGGTCGTGCGTGATGAACACCATGGCGAGCTGGAACTGCGCGCGCACCTGGGCGAAGAGCTCCAGCACCTGCGCCTGCACCGAGACGTCGAGCGCCGACACCGGCTCGTCGGCCACCAGCAGCTCGGGCTGCATCGCGAGCGCGCGGGCGATGCCGATGCGCTGGCGCTGCCCGCCCGAGAACTCGTGCGGATAGCGCTGCGCCGCATCGGCGCCCAGGCCCACGAGCTTCAGCAGTTCCATCGCGCGCGCCATGGCTTCGGCCTTGCCCACGCCCTGCGCGATCGGTCCGCCCGCGATGGCCGCGCCCACGCGGTGGCGCGGGTTGAGCGAAGCGTACGGATCCTGGAACACCATCTGGATCTTGCCGGCCGCACCGCGCCGGAAGTTCTTGCCCTGCGCAAGGGTGCGGCCCTGGAAGATGATGCGGCCGCTGTCGAAGGGCGCGAGCCCCACCAGGCAGCGCCCGACGCTCGACTTGCCCGAGCCCGACTCGCCCACCAGCCCCAGCGTCTCGCCGCGGTGCAGCTCGAAGTTGATGTCCTTCGCCGCCTGCACCGCGCGGCCGCGCTTGAACAGGCCGCCGCTCGAACGGTAGGTCTTGCACAGGTCCTGCACCTGCAGCACGCGGGTCAGGTCGTCGTGCGGCACGGTCATCTGCGCCTGCCCGTCGGGAATGGCGGCGATGAGCTTGCGCGTGTAGGGATGCTGCGGCGCGCCGAGCACCTGCGCGGCGGTCCCGGACTCGACCATGTGCCCGGTCTGCATGACCACCACGTGGTCGGCGATTTCGGAGACCACGCCGAAGTCGTGCGTGATGAAGAGCACGGCCGTGCCGCGCCGCTGCTGCAGCTCGCGGATGAGCTTGAGGATCTGCGCCTGCGTGGTGACGTCGAGCGCGGTGGTCGGCTCGTCGGCGATCAGCAGCACGGGCTCCAGCACCAGCGCGCAGGCGATCATGACGCGCTGGCGCTGGCCGCCCGAGAGGCGGAAGGGGTAGGCGTCGATCAGCAGCTCGGGGTCGGGCAGGCCCACGTCGGCCAGCGCCGCGAGGATGCGGCGGCGCTTCTCGGCTGCGGGCACGCTGCCGTGCGCGTCGAACACCTCGCCGATCTGCTCGCCGATGCGCATCACGGGGTTCAGCGCGGTCATCGGCTCCTGGAACACCATGCCGATGCGCCGCCCGCGCAGCTCGCGCATCTGCGGTTCGGTGAGCTGCAGCAGGTCGTGGCCGTCGAACAGGATGCGGCCCGCCACCGGCGCCACGTGCGGACGCGGCAGGAGGCCCATGACCGCATTGGCGATCATCGACTTGCCCGAGCCCGATTCGCCGACCACGCACAGCGTCTGGCCCGGCATCACCGAGAGCGTGGCGCCTTCGACGGCCAGCGCACGGTCGGCGCCCGCGGGGAGAGAGATGCTCAGGCCGGCGATGTCGAGCACCGGCTGCAAGGGTTTCATCGAGGTCACGGTGGCGTTCATTTGCCCCTCCCGTCGAGCCGCGTGTTGAGGCCGTCGCTCAGGCCCTCGCCCACGAGGTTGAGCGCGAGCACCGTCAGCACGATGGCCAGGCCGGGGAATAGCGCCATCCACCAGGCCTGGCGCAGCACGGTGCGTGCCGCGCCGACCATGTAGCCCCAGCTCATCTGGTTCGGATCGCCGAGGCCGAGGAAGCTCAGGCTGCTTTCGAGCAGGATGGCGGTGGCCACCATCAGCGAGGCCATCACGATGATGGGCGACATGGCGTTGGGCAGGATCTGCGTGAGGATGATGCGCGGCGTCGACTGTCCCGCGAGCAGCGCGGCCTGCACGAAGTCGCGCTGGCGCAGCGTGAGGAACTCGCTGCGCACCAGCCGCGCCACCGGCGGCCACGAGACGATGGCAATGGCCACGACGATCGACTTGATCGAGGGCTCGAAGATCGCCACCAGCACGATGGCCAGCGCGAAGCTCGGCACCGCCTGGAACAGTTCGGTGAAGCGCATCAGCGCCGCGTCGATCCAGCCGCCGAAGTAGCCGGCCACCGCGCCGAGCGTGACGCCGATGAGCAGCGCCACGAGCGTGGAGACCACGCCGATCAGCAGCGACACGCGCGCGCCGTAGACGAGACCCGAGAGAATGTCGCGCCCCAGCGTGTCGGTGCCCAGCAGGAAGCCGGGCTCGGCCCAGGGCCGCACGAAGGGCTGCTCCACCATGGCCCAGGGGTCGTTGGTGGCGAGCCAGGGGCCGAGCAGCGCGACCGCGGCCACGATCAGCAGCACGGCCATGCCGGCCACGGCCCCCTTGTTGCGGCGGAAGCGCCGCCAGAAAGGACTGTTCATCATGTCAGTTCGATCCGTGGGTCGACCAAGGTGTAGACCAGGTCGGTGATGAGATTGAAGAGCACCGCCATCGCCGCCGTCACGAGGAAGGCGCCGAGCAGCAGGCTGTAGTCGCGCTGCAAGAGCGCGTCGAACATCAGGCGGCCGATGCCGGGCCACGCGAACACGGTCTCGGTGAGCACGGCGCCGCCGATCATCCCGCCGGCCTGGATGCCCGCGAGCGTGACCACCGGCAGCAGCGCATTGCGCAGCACGTGGGCGCGCAGGATGCGGCCGGGCCGCACGCCCTTGGCACGTGCCGTCTTCACGAAGTCCATCTGCGCCACTTCGAGCATCGCGGCGCGCGTCATGCGTGCATAGACGGCCATGTAGAACAGCGCGAGCGTGAGCGCCGGCAGCACCAGGTGCCTGGCCACGTCGAGCACCAGCGCGAAGCCGGTGGCGCCCGAGCCCACGGTCATGAGGCCGAAGCCCGGCAGCCATTCGAGCTGCACCGTGAACACCAGCACCGCCATCAGTGCGAGCCAGTAGAGCGGTGTGGCATAGAACAGCAGCGCCACCACGGTGATGCCGCTGTCGACCCAGGTGCCCGCGCGGCGCGCCGACAACGCGCCGAGCGTGATGCCGAACAGCAGCGAGAGCGCGAAGGCCGTGCCGGTGAGCAGCAGCGTGGCGGGCAGCCGGTCCATGATGAGCTTCAGCACCGGCTGCTGCTGGCGGTACGAGTAGCCGAGGTCGAGCTGCACCACCTTGCCGACATAGGTGGCGAGCTGCGTCGACAGCGGCTGGTCGAGCCCGAACTGCGCGCGCAGCTGCGCGACGAACTGCGGGTCGGACGCGCCGGCCTCGCCGGCCAGCACCGACACCGGATCGCCCGGCGCGGCGCGCACCAGCATGAAGTTGACCGTGGCGATCAGCAGGATCGCCACCAGGCCCTGCAGCACGCGGGTGAGCATGAACTGCGTGCGTTTCATCGGCGACTCCGTGGTTGCGGGTGCTGGCGTGCCGTCATGCGACTGACGCAGTGCCGAGGCTGTCGTTGAGGCCGATGCCCGAGCTGATGATGTTGCTCAGCTTGCTGCGATAGAGCGTCGGGAAGTTGAGTTCCAGCATCCAGGCCACGGGCACTTCGTCGAGCAGGATCTTCTGCGCCTGCAGGTAGATGGCCTTGCGCTTCTCGGGATCGGTTTCTCGCGCGCCCGAATCGAACAGCTCGTCGACCTTGGGGTTGGAATAGCCCTCGACGTTGTTGAAGGGCGAGCCCTTGGCGATGTTGGCGGTGGTGTAGTTGCGCGCCACGCCCAGGGCCGGGTCGCCGTACTGGTAGACGTAGGTGAAGGCGAGGTCGTAGTCCCAGTCGTTGAGGCGCTGGTTCCAGCCGGCCACGTCGGTGGCGGTCATCTCGACCTTGATGCCGGCCTGCGCCAGGTTCTGCTTCAGGATCTCGGCCTGGCGCGACCAGGTCTCGCCATAAGGCAGCGGCAGCAGCCGCAGGGTCTCGCCCTTGTAGCCCGATTCGGCGAGCAGCTTCTTCGCCGTCTCGATGTTGCGCGGGTACTTGGCGACGTCGGTGCTGTAGAACTTGATGTTGCTGTTGAACGGGCCGGTCGCCGGCTTGGCAAAGCCCTGCCATGCGATCTTGGCCATGGCCTCGCGGTCGATGGCGAACATCACGGCCTGGCGGAACTTGACGTTGTCCATCGGCGCCTTGCGGTTGTTGAGCCACAGCCACGAATGCGGCGCGAAGAACTCCCAGCCCTTGGTCGTGACCGCGACGCCCGGCAGCTTGGACAGGCGCAGCACGTCGAAGTATTCGACCGCCCCGCCGGGCACCAGGTCGACCTTGCCCGACTCGAAGGCCGCCGCGCGCGAGGCCGCATCGGGAATGACATGGAAGTACACGCTCTCGACCAGCGGCACGTCCTTGACGTGGTACTTGTCGTTGGCCACGAGCTGGATGTACGAGCCCTTGACCCATTCCTTGAACTTGAACGGCCCGGTGCCGATGGGCGTGGCGTTGGCGGGGTTGGTCGCGAAGTCGGTGCCGTCGTAGATGTGCTTCGGGATCATCGGCATGCTGCCGACCTCGAAGATGCCGATGAAGGGGCCGAAGGGGTACTTGAGCTTGAACTCGACCGTGAGCGGATCGATGGCCTTGATGCTCTCGACCGCGGCCAGGTTGGCCCGCAGGCGCGCATGCGTCTTGCGCAGGAACACGTCGGCCGAGAACACCACGTCGGCCGAGGTGAAGGGCTTGCCGTCGTGCCAGGTGACGCCGGGCTTGAGCTTGAAGGTGTAGAGCGTACCTTCCTTGTTGACGGTCCACGACGTGGCCAGCGAGGGCAGCGGGGTGATCTTCTCGTCGTAGCGCAGCAGGCCTTCGTAGATGTTGCCGGAGATCATCTGCGTCGGACCGTTCTGCGTGATGCCCAGCATCAGCCCCGGCGGCTCGGGCTGGACGACGGCGTTGATCACGCCGCCCTTCCTGCCCGCGGCCAGAAGGTGGAGGGGAACGCCGGCCAGCGTCAGGCCGGCGGTGGCGGCGGCACCCATCTGGATGAGGTTGCGACGTTTCATGAGGGCGAACTCCTTCAGGCTCTTTCGAGGTGGTGGACAGGGTCAGGGGACGACGGGAGGGAAAAACGGGGGGACGGGTCAGTCGCGGAACGAGGTCGCGGGTGCGGGCTCGATCCGCTGCAGCATCGCGCGCCATTCGCGCGCGTTCGGGTCCGAATGGCCGGGCAGGTTGCTGCCGCCGCCGGCCTCGTACTGCTGCGCGGTCTTTTCGCAGACCTCGGCCGGCACCGGGTACACCGGCAGGCCGCTCGACTGGATCGCCACCTGCACGCGGCAGGCGCGCTCCAGGTTGAGCATCAGGATGAAGGCTTCCGACACCGTGCGGCCCAGGGTCACCAGGCCATGGTTGCGCAGGATGAGCGCACGGGCCGTCGGGCCCAGGTCGGCCACCAGGCGCTCGCGCTCCTCGGGGTCGAGCGCGATGCCCTCGAAGTCGTGGTAGACCACGCGCCGGTAAAACTGCAGCGCCCACTGGTTGCAGGGCTGCAGCCCGCCGGCGAGCGACGACACCGCCACGCCCGCCACCGTGTGCGTGTGCAGCACGCAGGCCGCGTCGTGGCGCGCCGCATGCACGGCGCTGTGGATGGTGAAGCCGGCCGGGTTCACGTCGTGGGGCGAGTCGTCGAGGATGCGGCCCTCCAGGTCGATCTTGACCAGCGACGAGGCCGTGATGTCGCGGAACAGCATCCCGAAGGGGTTGATCAGGAACTGGTCTTCGGTTCCCGGCACACGCGCGGAGATGTGCGTGTAGATGCTGTCGTCCATGCCGTAGTGCGCCACCAGCCGGTAGGCCGCGGCCAGGTCTTCGCGGACCTGGCGCTCGGCGTCGGAAACGGGTGGGGCCTTGCGGTCCACTGCGTGCAATTGCATATCGCGTTCCTTGGTCAGGCCCGGCGGGAAGCCGCCGGCGCCTTGTTCGGGTTCATCGGATCGACTTTGTAAACTGTCGACAGTTGACCCGCGACAGTCTTAAGCAATATGCAGGCCCGCGTGATGGGGTAAGCCCTTGGGTGGGATGCCGGAGGACGGAAAAGTGGCGCCGTGCAAGGGGTGGAGCGCCAAAACGCCGAGGGCGCGCACTCGAAAGTGCGCGCCCTCGGCGTGGCTGGAAGCGGCGGTCGTGCGCCCGGGCGCACCGATGAAGTGCTAGGCCAGGCGCCCTTCCTGGCGCAGCCGTGCACCGATGCGCCGGATCTCGGCCTCGCCCTGGTCGAGCGTCGCCTTGCTCGTGTGCACCGAGTAATGGCCCATCACGAGTTCGTGCGGATGCTTCACGGCCGAGCCCAGCACGAAGGAGGTGTCGCCGCGGGCCACGACATCGATGGCCCCGCCGGACTCCTCGAACACCGCCAGCTCGCCGGTGCCGATCGGCCCGCCCGTGCTGTCGCCCGCATCGAGCCGGCCCGCGTTGACCGCGACCCAGCCCACCGTGTGGCCGGCGGGCGGCGTGTAGCGCCAGTGCTCGCCATCCTTCAGCTGCACGGCCAGGTAGTTCATCGGGGCCGGCGCCGGAATGGCGCTCTGCGCCGCGCCGTAGCGCCCGAGCAGCACGCGCGCCGGGCCTTCCTGCGGCACCTGCGTGGGCGCGAGGTAGATGCTCCGGGCGGGCGCGTTTTCTTCCGAAGCCGGCAGGGCCACCCACAGCTGGAAGCCTTGCACGCGCTTCACGCCGGGTGCAGGCGCGCCGGTGTGCCACACGCCGTTGCCGGCGCGCATCCACTCGACGCCGCCGCCCCGCAGCACGCCCTGCTCGCCGGTCGTGTCTTCGTACAGCGTGTCGCCTTCGATCAGCCAGGTCAGCGTGGCGATGCCCGAGTGCGGGTGCATGCCGAAGCCCTTGTGGCCGCCGCCGACGTCGAAGCCGAACAGGTCGAGGAACACGAAAGGCTTGAGAAATTCGCCCAGGTCGCCCGGGCTCATGAGCCGCGTGATCGGCCCGTGCTGCGCGCCGCGCGTGCGGTAGACGATGGCGCGGGCTTCGGTGGTGGCAACGGCGGTTGCGGTGGTCATGGGGTACTCCTGGACAAGAGGTGAGAAAGAGGGGAGAGATCAGGCCGCCGCGGCCACCGGCCGCAGGCGCCAGGCCACGAAGGCCGACAGCCCCGTGAGCACGAGGGCCGGCGCGGGATTGCCGCCGATCAGCACGAGGTGCGTGGCCACGGCAAAGACCATGGTCACGGCCAGCAACAGGCCGCCGAGGAAGCCGGTCGCCGGCACGAGCAGCAACAGCGCGCCGCCCACCTCGACCACGCCCGTCAGGTAGCGGAACCACTGGCCGAAGCCGATCGCCTCGAACACCTGGACCATCTGCGGCACGCCGGCCAGCTTGGAGACGCCGGCCGCGCCGAAAGCCAGCGCCAGAAGGATGCGAACGCCCCAGACGATGCGGCGCTGGGTCGGGGAGAGAGTGGATGAGGAAGTCATGGGTACAAGGTTAGGGTTGCACCCATTGATCGACTAGACGGTAGAGTCGGATTGCACTCGTCCATGAATAGAAGGAATCAAGCCGTGCTCGACCTCAACGACATCGCCATGTTCGTGCAGGTGGTGCGCCATGGCAGCTTTGCCGAGGCGGGCCGGCGGCTGGGCCTGCCGCCCAACACCGTGAGCCGGCGCATCCAGCAGCTCGAGGCGCAACTCGGCACCCGCCTGATGCAGCGCTCCACCCGCAAGCTCACGCTCACCAGCGCCGGGCAGGCTTTTCACGCGCGCTGCGCGGGTGCGGTCGACGGGCTGGTCGAAGCCGGACAGGCGTTGATCACCGGCAGCCAGGAACCCAGCGGCCTCGTGCGCGTGGCGGCGACCGCCGATTTCTTCGATTTCTTCCCGATGGAATGGGTGGCCGACTTCCTGGCCGCACACCCGCTGGTGCGCATCGACTTCGTGCTCAGCGACGCCAAGGCCGACCTGATCGCCGAGCAGATCGACGTCGCCTTTCGCGGCGGCGTGCTGCCCGATTCAGGCTATGTCGCCCGCAAGCTCCTCGCCCCCCGCACCGACGGCATGGTGGCCAGCCCCGCCTACATCGCCGCGCACGGCGCGCCCGCCACGCTGCAGGACCTGGCGGCGAACCACGACTGCGTGACCGCTCCACACCCCAGCGGCCGCGCGACCTGGCGCGTGACCGGCCCCGACGGGGCGGAAGAAGAAGTGCAGGTCACCGGGCGCTTCAGCGGCAACACCGCCCAGGCGCTGCGCAAGGCGGCGCTGGCCGGCCTCGGCATCGCGCTGCTGCCGCCGGCCATGGGCAGGCTGGACGTGGAGGCCGGGCGGCTCGTGCCGGTGCTGCCGCAGTACCAGCGCACGGGGCAGGGGTTGAGCGTGCTGTATCCGAGCCGGAAACACCTGCCGCTGGCGGTGTCGGCGTTCATCGGGATGGTGATGGAGAAGCTGAGTACGGTGGAGGCGTTGCCGGAGGTGTTGCGGCCACCAAGAGCTGCCTGATTTAGCGTCAAGAAATTGCATCAATGCAATTGATGCGTTAATTTTGTTTGACAACAAGCATTTCTTCAATTCACAATCGCTCCATGTCGAATGAAGCGATAAAAATCGAACTCTCAAAAATCGCGTCCCTCTACGTCGGCTTTCCGTTCCGCGGCTCCATTGCGGAGTCGCCTGCCGGTGCCGTACGGGCCGTCCAGATGAAAGACATCAGCCCGGAAGCCGGCGTTGACTGGAGCACCGTGACAAAAACCGACCTCCCCGGCCGCAAATCGCCCGACTGGCTGCGCCGGGAAGACGTACTTTTCGTCTCTCGCGGCTCCCGCTTCTACGCGGTGTGCCTTGACGAGCCGCCCACCCCTGCGGTGTGCAGCCCTCACTTCTTTCACCTTCGTATCAGGCCCGCGGTCCATGTCATGCCAGCCTTCCTCGCGTGGCAGATCAATCAGCCGCCGTTCCAGCGGCAATTGCAGCAGGCAGCGGAGGGCTCGAACCAACTCAGCATCCGCCGGCCAGTGTTCGAGGCCTTGAGCATCAGCATCCCTCCACTGGCCCAACAGCAATGCATCGTCGCCCTTGCCGACCTGGCACGGCAGGAGCGCGACGCACTGAACCGACTGGCGCGCAACCGCGAACGACAACTTCAGATCCTGGCCGAACAACTCGATACAGCAGCACCCCCAAAATGAGCACGACCCCCATCAGTCAAGAAGAAATCAACGCAGCCGTCTGGTCTGCCTGCGACACCTTTCGCGGCACTGTCGACCCCAGCATCTACAAGGATTACGTCCTGACGATGCTCTTCCTCAAGTACGTGTCCGACGTCTGGCAGGACCACTACGACGGCTACAAGAAGAAGTACGGTGACGAGCCCGCGCTGATCGAGGAAATGCTGAAGAACGAGCGCTTTGTGCTGCCCGCCAGCGCGAGCTTCTACGCACTGCACGACCAGCGGCATGCGCCAGGCAATGGCGAGCGCATCGACAAGGCGCTGCATGCCATCGAAGACGCCAACATCGCCAAGCTGCGCGATGTGTTCCAGGACATCCACTTCAACTCGAACAAGCTGGGCGAGGAACAGCAGAAGAACGACATTCTTCGCCATCTGCTTGAAGACTTTGCCAAGCCTGCACTCAACCTGCGCCCCAGCCGCGTCGGCACGCTCGACGTGATCGGCAACGCCTACGAGTACCTGATCAAGAACTTCGCCTCCACCAGCGGCAAGAAAGCCGGCGAGTTCTACACGCCGCCCGAAGTCTCCAGCCTGATGGCGCGGCTTATGAACCCGCAGGAAGGCGACGAAATCTGCGACCCCACCTGCGGCTCGGGCTCGCTGCTCATGAAGTGCGGCCGCCTGGTCCGGGAACGCACAGGCTCTCGCAAATACGCGCTGTACGGGCAAGAGGCCATCGGCAGCACTTGGGCGCTGGCCAAGATGAACATGTTCCTGCACGGCGAGGACAACCACCGCATCGAATGGGGCGACACCATCCGCAACCCCAAGCTGCTCGACGGCACCGCCAGCCTCAAGCACTTCGACATCGTGGTGGCCAACCCGCCTTTCAGCCTGGAGAAGTGGGGCCACGAAGGCGCTGAGGCTGACAAGTTCAGCCGCTTTCGCCGTGGCTCGCCGCCACGCACCAAGGGCGACTACGCCTTTGTGCTGCACATGGTCGAGACCATGAAGCCCGGCACCGGCCGCATGGCCGTGGTCGTGCCCCACGGCGTGCTGTTCCGAAGTGCCGCCGAAGGCCGCATCCGCCAGAAGCTGATCGAAGAGAACCTGCTCGACATCGTGATCGGGCTGCCCGAAAAGCTGTTCTATGGCACCGGCATTCCCGCGGCCGTGCTGGTGCTGCGCAAGAACAAGACCGACGACAAGGTGCTGTTCATCGACGCCAGCCGCGACTTCGAGGCGGGAAAGAACCAGAACTACCTGCGTGAAACCGACCTGCAACGCATTCTGGACACAGCCACCGCACGGCAGGACGTCGACAAGTACGCCCACCTCGCCACGCCGGCCGAAATTGCAGAGAACGACTTCAACCTCAATATTCCGCGCTATGTCGACACCTTCGAGGAAGAGGAGGCTATCGACCTGATGGCGGTACGCAAGGAGCGGCAGGAACTCAAGGCGGAGCTGGCACGGCTCGAGGAACAGATGAACATCTACTTGAAGGAACTCGGCTATGAGTGACCCGGCAGACGACGAACCCTCGGGCCAGGGAGAGCTGGTGCTCTACGCCACGGAGGACGGCAGTGCGCGTTTTTTTCTGCGGGCGGAGGATGGCACCGTTTGGCTGACGCAAATGGAGATGGCAGCGCTGTTCCAGACCTCGATTCCGAACGTCAACATACACATCAAGAATGTGCTCGACGAGGGCGAGTTGTTGCCTGAGGCAACTATTAAGGAAGACTTAATAGTTCGAGCCGAAGGCAAGCGCGAGGTGCGCCGGCCCGTGAAGCTTTACAGCCTGGACATGATTCTGGCCATCGGCTATCGCGTGAAATCCCCGCGCGGCACCCAGTTCCGCCAATGGGCCACGGCACATCTGAAGGAATACCTCGTCAAGGGCTTCGTCATGGATGATGCCCGGCTCAAGGATCCGGGAAGCTGGGACTATTTCGACGAGATGCTGCAACGCATCCGCGACATACGGGCGTCGGAAAAGCGCTTCTACCAAAAGGTGCGCGACGTCTTCGCGCTGTCCGTGGACTACAAGGACGACCCGGTTGCCGTAGGCATGTTCTTCGCCGAAGTACAGAACAAGATGTTCTATGCGGTCACGCAGCACACCGCCGCCGAGATCGTCGTCCAGCGCGCCGACCCCAGCATGCCCAACATGGCGTTGACGGCATGGAAAGCAGGACGCGTGCGCAAGGCCGATGTGATCGTCGCCAAGAACTACCTCGATGCCGACGAGATCGATCACCTCAACCGCATCGTTGCGTTGTTCCTCGATTTCGCGGAACTGCGCGCACAAAGGCGCAAGGACCTGCGCATGGCGGACTGGCGAGCCTATGTCGACACCTTCATCGAGCTCAATGAAAGCTCTCTGCTCAAGGGCAGTGGACGCATGAGCCACGACACCATGGTCAAGATCGTGCATGAGCGCTACGAGGTGTTCGATGCGCAGCGACGCAAGGCTGAAGCGCGAGAGGCCGATGCCGAAGACATCAAGGAACTGGAGCAGGCCGAGCGCCAGCTTGCGAAGAAGAAGGGTGGACGTGATGCTTCCTGAAGATTGGAGTCGAACCTCCGTTGGCGATGCTTGTGCCATCAAGAACAACCTGCGCTTCCCTATCAATACCGAGCAGCGCGCTTCGATGCCGGGACCATACCCCTACCTCGGTCCAACCGGCGTTCTTGCTTATATCGACCACTACAGGATTGACGAAGAATTCGCCGTGATCGGAGAAGACGGAGATCATTTCCTAAAATTTCGTGACAAGCCTATGACCTTGTTCTTTCAAGGCAAGGCCAACGTCAATAACCACGCACATGTGATCGGCGACACCAATCGATGCTCACCCAAATGGTTCTACTACTGGTTCATGCATCGCGACTTGACGGCCGCGCTCTCAAGGCAAGGTGTCGGGCGCTACAAGCTGACTAAAAAGGCGCTGGCCGAACTTGAGATCTGGTTGCCTTCAAAGCGAGAACAGTTGCATATTGCGGGCATTCTCTCTACGTGGGATCAGGCCATCACCACCACCGAGCGCCTGCTTGCCAACAGCCGAAAGCAGAGTCAAATCCTCGCCCATCAGACGTTGACCGGAAAGCGCCGACTCGGCCACTTTGACAAAGGACAGGGAAGCCAGCCCACCCCGCACGGCCCGATCCCAAAGGACTGGCGCTATCGCCAGATCCAAGAGGTTTCGGCGGAGGTCGGCACGAAGCTTGGGAGCGCGGCGCCACATCCCGTCTTATCTTGCACAAAGCACGGCGGCTTGGTCGACTCACTTCGCTACTTCAACAAACAGGTTTTCAGCAAGGACACCTCTACGTACAAGGTGGTGCCGAAGGATTGCTTTGTCTACGCAACGAACCACATCGAAGAAGGCTCGATTGGCTATCAAGACCTGTATGAATTTGGCTTGGTAAGTCCGATGTATACGGTGTTCAAGACCGACTCTAGCGTTTGCGACAGCTATCTGTATCGCCTATTGAAGACAGAACACTACCGGCAGATTTTCGCAGCGGCCACCAATGCATCTGTTGATCGCCGAGGTAGTTTGCGTTGGAACGAATTCAAGAAGCTCCGCATTCCCTTTCCGCCCCGCGACGAACAAGAAGCGATCGCGTCACTGCTTATCGATTGTGAGCGAGAGACATTCCTGTTGAAGTCTCAACTTGAATCGCTCCAGACAGAGAAAGCAGCGCTAATGACCCAACTGCTCACCGGCAAACGCCGAGTCCTTTTGCCCGAAATCGAGACCGAAGCAGAAGCCGCACCATGAACACCACCCCCAACTCCCGCGAGCAATACAGCGCCCACATCCCAGCACTGCACCTGCTGTGCAACCTGGGCTGGAACTTCGTGAGCACGGCCAATGTGCTGGCCCTGCGCGGGGGCAGCACCCGCGAAGTGCTATTGGTGCCCCGGCTCGTCGAGGTGCTGCAAACGCGTCGCTACGAGTACAAGGGCCAGTGGTACCCGCTCTCGCCCGGCGGCATCGACCAGATCGTGCGAGAGCTGTCGGCACTGAGCCTGACCGAAGGCCTGCTGCCCGCCAACGAACGGCTGTACAACAAGCTTTCCCTCGGCATCACGGTCACCGAGTTCATGCCCGACGGCAAAAGGCACCAGCCGACCATCGCGGTGATCGACTGGACCGATCCCGCCGCGAACCGCTGGGACGTGACGGAAGAACTGGAGGTGCTCTCGGCGCAAGGCACGCACCACCGCACGCCCGACGTGGTGGGCTACGTCAACGGGATTCCCCTGGTGGTGGTCGAGGCCAAGCGTTCCGAAGGCGCGCACGCGAGCAAGACGATGGTGGACGAGGGCATCAGCCAGCATCTGCGCAACCAGCGGCCCGACGAGATTCCCAGCCTGTTTGCCTATGCACAGTTGCTGATGGCCATCAGCCAGACCGAGGGGCGCTACGGCACCACGCACACGGCGGCCAAGTTCTGGGCGCGCTGGCGTGAAGAGCCCAGCCCGCAGGCCACGACGGAATTTGACGACGCGCATGTCGGCGTCTTGAAGAATCGGCCGCTGTCTGCGGACACGCGCGCCGCGCTGTTCGCCGGCAAGCCTGTTGGTCTCGCAGCCTATTTCGATGCGCTGTGGGCACAGCCCATGCAGGCGACGGATCAAGACCGTTTGCTGGTGAGCCTGCTGACGCCCGCTCGGCTGCTGGAATTCTTGCGCGGCTTCGTGCTGTTCGACCGCAAGGTGGGCAAGCTGGTTGCACGCTACCAGCAGTTCTTCGGCATTCGCGCCTTGCTGGCGCGTTTGGGCCAGCTTCGCCCCGATGATGGGCGCGAAGGCGGCGTGGTGTGGCACACCACGGGTTCGGGCAAGAGCTTCACCATGGTGTTCCTGACCAAGGCGCTGCTGCTGGTGAATGCGCTGCAGGAATGCCGCGTCATCGTGGTCACCGATCGACTCGATCTGGAAGACCAGTTGCGGCGGAATTTCATGTCGAGCGGGGCCTTCGGCTCTGCCATCGGCCTGCAGAAGGACGGCGAGAAGAGCCGGGCGCTTTCGGGCCGCGACCTGGCCAAGCGCATCGGCAGCGGCACCGAGCGCATCACCTTCACGCTGGTGCACAAGTTCAACACAGCGAGCAAGCTGCCCGAATGCCGCAACGATTCAGCCAATCTGGTCGTGCTGGTGGACGAAGGCCATCGCAGCCATGGCGGCGAAACGCACGAGCGCATGAAAAGGGCACTGCCCCGCGCGGCCTATGTGGCGTTCACCGGAACGCCCTTGCTCAAGCAGGAGAAGACGGCCAGCAAGTTCGGCCCCATCGTGCACGCCTACACGATGCAGCGCGCGGTGGAAGACGAAACCGTGGCACCGCTGCTGTACGAGGAGCGCGTACCCGAACTGACGATCAACGAAGACGCTGTGAATCGCTGGTTCGACAAGATCACCGTCAACCTGAGCGAAGCACAGCGCAGCGACCTGAAGAAGAAGTTTGCAAGGAAGGGCGCGGTCTACGGCGCGGCCAACCGCATCGAACTGATCGCGTGGGACATTGCCACGCATTTCAGCGAGAACATCAAGAAGCTCGGCCTCGGCGAAGGCCTGCAACTCAAGGGGCAGGTGGCAACCGATAGCAAGCTGGATGCCATTCGCTACAAGAAGGCGCTGGACGATACGGGGCTGGTGAGCAGCGCCATCGTCATGTCGCCACCCGACACGCGCGAGGGCAACTCCGACGTCGATGAAGAATCCCTGCCGGAAGTACAAAGGTGGTGGAAGCAAATGGTGGCAGCGCACGGCGCCGACCCCGAGGCGTACGAGAAGCAGATCATCATGGACTTCGGTTCAGACGGCGACCCGGATCTGCTCATCGTGGTGGACAAGCTGCTTACCGGCTTCGACGAACCTCGCAACGCCGTGCTGTACATCGACAAGCCACTCAAGGGCCACAACCTGATCCAGGCCGTGGCACGCGTGAACCGCCTGCACGATGCCAAGCGCTACGGCGTGCTGGTGGACTATCGCGGCATTCTCAAGGAGCTCGACACGGCCATCCGCGCCTATCAAGATCTGGAGGCACGCACGCAAGGTGGTTTCGACGTGGCCGACATCGAAGGCCTGTACCAGCAGTTCAGTACCGAATACAAGCGCCTGCCCGCGCTGCACGACCGGCTGTGGTCCTTCTTCAAGGACGTCGAGAACCGGCTGGATCGCGAGCAATACCGGCAAGTGTTGACCCCGAAGTTCGTCTTCGATGCGGATGGCGAGGAGTACGACCAAAGAGAGAAGCTGCGGGACGACTTCTACGAAGCGCTGACCGACTTCGGCATGTGCCTGCAAACTGCACTGAGTTCGCGCAGTTTTTTCGAGGACAAGAGTTTTTCCGAGAAACTGATCGAACGCTACAAGTCCGACCTGCGCTTCTTTACCGAGTTGCGCCAGACGGCGCGACGCGATGCCATGGAAACAGTGGACTACAGCGCCTACGAAGAGCAGATCCGTCGTCTGGTGGACAAGCAGGTGATCGGCACCGAAGTGCGCGAGCCTGAGGGCGTCTATCTGGTGCACCAGCTCGGCAAGGCCGAGGACCCGGCAAAGTGGTCGGAAGAAAAGACACGCAACGAGACCGACATGATCAAGACCCGCTTGCGCAAGACCATCGAGCAGGACCTTGCCGATGATCCCTATGCGCAGAAGGTTTTTGGCGAATTGCTGCGGCAGGCCATCGCCGAAGCCGAGGCCATGTTCGACCATCCGCTCAAGCAATACGCGCTGTTCAAGACTTTTGAGCAAACCGTCCAGACGCGCCAAGCACCTGATATGCCCGAGGTACTTGCGGACAAGCCTCACGCCCGCGCCTACTTCGGTGCGATCCGCCTTGTGCTGGGTGAAGACAGATTTGCCGCGTTGGACGATGCCACACGCCAGGATTTGCAGGCACAAGCCGTGAGCATGGACACGACCGTCCGCGACGCGGTAGCCGAGAACTCGCTGAACCCCCAGAACATCGAGGCAGCCATCCGCAAAGGCGTTCTGCCCATGCTTTTTGCGTCGCTGGGTCTGAACGACGCCAAAGCGGTTGTGGAGCAGGTGATTCAGATCACCCGCGTCGGCCTGAGTCGCCACTGACAATGCCGAAAAAAACTCAGACCGCCCCGGATATTGGACGGCTGCACAGCTTTTCGTACGGCGACACGACCATCCGTTTCAGTCTGCGCCGACAACCCGGCCGACAGAAGAGACGGGTGAGCATCCACGTTGAACCTGACGGCAGCGTCGTTGTCGACGCGCCACAAGAAACGGCCGACGCTCTCATATTGACGGCTGTCAAGAAAAGAGCACGTTGGATTGCCAAGCATCTGGCAGACATTCGCACTCGCCACGCCCATGTTTTGCCGCGCGAGTATGTCAGTGGTGAATCCATGCTTTACCTTGGGAGGCGCTATCGACTCAAGGTGACGGTGCAAGTGGGTGCGGCAGCGCAAGCCCATTTGCGTGGCGGGTACCTTGAGGTCGTCGCATCGACACGCGCCGCCGAAGTATTGCGCCCCGCACTGGACGCCTGGTTTCGCATCCGGGCTCGAGATGTCCTCGCACAACGACTGATGGCGGTGGCTGCCCCCCTCCGTTGGGTCAAGGAGCTGCCGCCGGTGCGGCTTCAGGTCATGAAGGTCCAATGGGGAAGCTGTTCGCCGGCAGGTCGCCTCACGCTGAACCCCTGGCTGGTAAAGGCCCCGAGGGAATGTATCGACTACGTCCTGCTGCACGAGCTGTGCCATCTCCAACATCACAATCACAGCCTGAAGTTCTATGCTGCTCTGGATCGGAACATGCCGAACTGGCGCGCGATAAAGGCGCGCCTGGACGGGCTTGCAGAACAGGTATTTCGTTGACAACGCTCGATGCACGAAAATTCACTGCATCGCATTTGCCAAGCAATCACCCCATGAAAATCGAAAAAGACACCGTCGTCACCCTCAAGTACAAGGTCGCGGACGCCCAGGGCAAGCTCATCGAAGCCAGCCCCGAGCCGATGGCCTACCTGCATGGCGGCTACGAGAACACCCTGCCCAAGATCGAGGAAGCGCTCGACGGCAAGGAAAAGGGCTTCCAGGCCACACTGAACCTCGCGCCCGAAGACGCCTTCGGCCTGCGCGACGAGTCGCTGGTGCGCAGCATTCCCAAGACCGACTTCCCGCCGGGCGTGAAGGTGGGCGGGCAGCTGCAGGGGCGGCTCGACGATGGGCGCGAGCATGTGTTCACGGTGACCAAGATCAAGGGCCCGGTCGTGCTGCTCGACGGCAACCATCCGTGGGCCGGCAAGGCGCTGAAGTTCAGCCTCCAGGTGACGGACGTGCGTGCGGCGCTGCCGGTGGAGATCGAGCACCGGCATGTGCATGGGGCGCACGGGCACCATCACTGAAGAAAAGAAGCGGCGAGAGGCCTGCCGGCGGCGCTTCGGGCATCGGCGCGACGGGATTGTTCGTTAGCACGCGCGCGGCGGTTTCGTCGGCGATGACTATTTCTTCCAGAACGCGGCCGCTTTCTCGATCTTGCCCAGCGCCTTGTGGCACGCCTTCGCGCCCGCCGCATGCCTTGCGCTGAACCAGCCCACCGCAAACCACGCCCGCGCATCGCGTTCCGTCGCGTCGCGGTAGAGCGCGAGCGCCACCGCTTCGTCGTTGAACTCGCCCAGTGCGTCCTGCGCAGGACGCAGGTGCTCCAGGTAGCGCTCGGCGGCTGACGACGGCTTGCCATCGGCGAACAGCGGCGCCACGAACTCGGCGAGGTAGCGCAGGCGCTTGAGCCGCTTGCGCACGCGGTGCTGGCTCTCCGTCGGCAGGGACTCGAAGCGCCGACCGTCGCGCACCGTCTGGTTGTGCAGGCGCTGAAGGCGCTTGCGCAGGATGCGGCGGGCATCGTGGGCTTTCGGCTCGGCTTCCGCAGGCGTTGCCGCCGTGAAGCCGATCAACGAAACCAGCGCCGACTGGAAGGCCGGCGCACGCACGACCTCGCCGGGCGATGGCGCGTCGGCCGCCGCATCGTCGCCCGCCAGCGGATCGAACTCCGGCGCGCCCGCTTCGCGCAATTGCGGCTGCGCCAGCTTCACCACCTGTTCGCGGTCGCGCAGGGCGCCGAGTGCGCGGAAGGCATCGACCAGCGGCGGCTCCCACGCGGCCGCGTCGAAGACGCTGGTACCCGTGTCGAGTCCTGCCAACTCGCGCAGCGCCGTGCGCAGGCGGCGGATGCCGATGCGCAGCTGGTGGATCTGTTCTTCGTCGGTGCTGCCGGCCGCGATCTCGCTGGCGTTGGGCAGCATCTGCGCCAGGCAGGACGCCACCACGGCCTGCTGGATGGCGCGGCCGTCGAGCGCGCGGTGGTCTTTCTGGTCGGGGAAGCGGGGCGTCTGGGCCTTCACGGCCGGCACCACCTCGAGCTTCGCCAGCAGGCGCGCGCCGCGCTCGGCCTTGGACACGGTGCTGAACCACAGACCGTGCTGCTGCGACCAGCGGCGCGCGAGCGACACCAGGCCCTGCACGTCGCCGCGCTTGAGTTCGAGCTCCAGTTCGCACACGGGCGATTCGCACCGATCGGGCGTGCCCGCATGGGCGACGACCTTGCCGACGTCGAGCGCCAGCTCCGCCACGGCGGCGCCGGCGCCCGTGGTGCGCACGTCGCGCGTGAGCCGCACGATGTCGGTGGACTGGCGCTCGACCAGCGGCGTGCCACTGGCGGCCAGCACCTTGGCAAGCCGGTCGCCCACGGGCGTGCCCTGGTGGCGTTGCGGGTCGATGGCCGGCAATGCGCTGCCCGCAGTGGCGCCGAGGTCGACGTTGTGTTCCAGCCGGTGCAGCGCGTTGTCGCCCGTCGCCTTGACGGTCTGCACCCAGCGCCGCCCCTCCTTGCGCAACCGCAGCACGATGCCTTGGGCGGCCAGCGCCTGGTCGGCGGTGTCGAAATAGCGCGCCTGCAGGCGCGTGCGGACGACGGTGCCGCGCCGCAGGGCGGCCTCGACGGCCTTCAGGCGCCCCGCGGGAACGTGAAACTTGAACTCGATTTCCATGGGGGCCATGATGCCCCGTCTTTCAACGACGCAGTGGAAGGAAGGCTCGCCATGACCACGCTCGATCCAACGGCTTTGCTGGCCGCCGGCGCCGCCCAATCGGCCAAGGCACTCGCCGCCGGACAGGTGGGCGCCGTGGCACTGTGCGAAGCCGCCATCGCCCGCATCGAGGCACTCGACGGCCCGCTCAACGCGGTGGTGGTGCGCGATTTCGACCGCGCACACCGCCAGGCGGCCGAAGCGGATGCGGCCCTCGCGCGCGGGGAACGCCGGCCGCTGCTCGGCGTGCCGATGACGGTGAAGGAGGCGTTCAACGTCGCCGGACTGCCGACCACCTGGGGCCTGCCGCCGTTCCGCGATTTCGTGCCGCGGCAGGACGCGGTGGCGGTGCAGCGCCTCAAGGCGGCGGGCGCGGTGATCCTCGGCAAGACCAACGTGCCGTCCGCGCTGGCCGACTGGCAGTGCGCCAACCCGGTCTATGGCCGCACGGTGCACCCGCTCGACCCGAAGCGCACGCCCGGAGGTTCGTCGGGTGGCGCCGCGGTGGCGGTGGCCACGGGCATGGTGGCGCTGGAGATCGGCTCCGACCTGATGGGCTCGCTGCGCATTCCCGCGGGCTTCTGCGGCGTGCACGCGCACAAGCCGAGCCACGGCCTGCTGCCGGTGCGCGGCTTCGCGTTTCCGGGCACCGACGAGGCGCCGGCCGGGCTGCCCTCGGTGATCGGGCCGATCGGCCATGGCGCTGACGACCTGTCGCTGGCGCTCGACGTGCTGGCCGGGCCCGATGCGGCGCATGTCGCGGAAGGGCGCTTCGCGTTGCCCCCGCCGCGCCACACGGCCGCGAAGGACTGGCGCGTGCTCGTGGTGACGGCGCATCCGCAGGCCGCCGTGGCCGCCGACGTGCGTGCGGCGGTCGAAGGGGCCGGCCAGCGGCTGGCGAAGGCGGGCGCTTCGGTGGCCCGCGAATCCGACCTGCTGCCCGATCTGGCCGAGATCGGCGACACCTATGGCCAGATCGTCCAGACCGTGCTCGCGCATGCCGAGCCGGGCGGCCAGTCGCCGCTTTCGCTGCGCGCCTGGTTCGACCTGCTCGCCACCCGCACCCACATCCGGGCGCAGCTGCGGGCGCTGTTCGCCCGGTTCGATGCGGTGCTGTGCCCGGTGTTCGGCTGCGCGGCCTTCGCGCATGTGACCGAGCCGGACTGGCATAAGCGTACGCTCACTATCGATGGACGCCTCACACCTTATGGCGCACAAGGGGCCTGGGTCGGCTTGGCGAGCCTGGGCGGCCTGCCGGCCACGGTCGCTCCCGCGGGCTTCACGGCCGACGGATTGCCGCTCGCCGTGCAAATCGTCGGTCCGTATTTCGAAGACCGCAGCACCATCGCCCTGGCCGGCCTGCTGGCAAGAATCGAGGCCTGAAAAATAATGTGGACGCCGTCCATTTTCTTTGGTATCTTTTGTGGACGGTGTACACAAGACGCCGGCAAAACCCCATCCACCCTTCATCGACACAGGAAGACACCATGGCCAACAAGCAGATTTTCGTGAACCTCGCCGTCAAGAACCTCGACAAGACCAAGGCTTTCTTTGCCGCGCTCGGCTACACCTTCAACGAGAAGTTCACCGACGCCAACGCCGCCTGCATGGTCATCCAGGAGGACAGCATCTACGCGATGCTGCTGGTCGAAGACTTCTTCAAGACCTTCACGAGCAAGAGCCTGACCGACACCAGCAAGAGCACCGAGGTGCTGCTGTGCCTGTCGTGCGAAAGCCGGGCCGAGGTCGACGCGATGGTCGCCAAGGCGGTGGCCGCCGGCGCCACGGTGCCGCGCGAGCCGCAGGACTACGGCTTCATGTACGGCCACGGCTTCCAGGACATCGACGGCCACCTGTGGGAGCTGATGTACATGGACCCGAACGCCGAAGTGCCCCATCAGAACCAATAACGCCGCAGCGCCGAAGAACAAGAACGATGCCCATCGTTCCATACGCGCTCTTCACTGTTGCACGGAAGGCCCCTACCGGAAGGCGGCGGCGCCCCGATATTCCCTCCACTGGCACGGCATCATCGGCCGAGCCCCCCATGGAAAGGAATAGCTACATGTCCGACAACAACAAGGGCCCCATCGTCCAGGTCAAGCCGCTAGGCTTCCCGTGGCAGACGATCGACCCGTTCCTGTTCTGCGTCTACCACGACGACGCCTACCCCAAGGCCAACGGCCAGATGGGCCCCGAGGCCTCGCTGGCCGGCCGCCAGATCGGCCAGGACTTCAGCCGCAAGGACGGCTGGAGCATGTACCACGGCGAAACGGTGCCGGGCTTTCCCTCGCACCCGCACCGCGGCTTCGAGACGGTGACCATCGTGCGCAAGGGCCTGGTCGACCATTCCGACTCGCTGGGCGCCACCGCGCGCTTCGGCGGCGGCGACGTGCAGTGGCTCACGGCCGGCAAGGGCATCGTGCATTCGGAGATGTTCCCGCTGCTCGACGCGGGCGCGCCCAATCCGCTCGAGCTGTTCCAGATCTGGCTCAACCTGCCGGCGAAGAACAAGATGGCCGAGCCGCACTTCACGATGTTCTGGTCGGACGCGATTCCGCGCTTCGCCTCGGACGACGCGAAGGGCGGCCGCACCGAGGTCGCGGTGATCGCGGGCCGGCTCGGCGATGCCGCCAACGGGCAGGACCCGATCCAGCCGCTCGCGCCGCCGCCCGATTCATGGGCCGCGCAGGCCGATGCCGACGTGGCGATCTGGACGATCAAGATGACGCCCGGCGCGCAATGGACGCTGCCGGCCGCCACGGGCAAAGGCACGCGGCGCATGCTGTACTTCTTCAAGGGCGCGGTGGCGCACATTGCCGGCGAGCGCGTGGAGGGCCCGGCCGCCGTCGAGTTGCGCGCGGATGCCGCCGTCGAGCTGGCCAACGGCAACGACGAGACGAGCGAGTTCCTCGTGCTGCAGGGCCGGCCGATTGCCGAGCCGGTGGCGCAGTACGGCCCCTTCGTGATGAACACGCAGGCCGAGATCAGCCAGACCATGGCCGACTACCGCCGCACGCAGTTCGGCGGCTGGCCCTGGGATGATCCGGCGCCGGTGCACAGCCGCGAAGCCGCGCGCTTTGCGCGGCACCCGGGCGGGCGCGAGGAAGTGCCGGGGGCTTGAGCGAAAGAAAGACGTTCTGGATTCAGAACGTCTTCAATACCTCGATGCTCGGAGCGGTCATGCTGGGGACGAACTCGGTCACGTCCATCCGCGCCACGCCGCCCTGCACGAACGGGTCGCGCGCCAGCACCATTTCCAGCGCCTCGCGGTCGCCCGAGCGCGCGAGGATCACGCCGCCCGTGCGCGGCACCTGCCGGCCCGAGGCCACGAACAGGCCGCTTTCATAGTGCTTCTTGAGCCAGACCATGTGCGGATCCATCAGCGCGTCGACTTCTTCGAGCGGGCGAATGTAGGTGAGGGTGACGATGAACATGGGCGGGATGGCGGATGAATGCGGAGGCCCCGATCCTATGGCCTCCGCGCGGCATCGGCATCACCAGTGTGTGTCAGTGCCGTAACGTGCCGCCGGCACGCGAATTAGGGCCTGTTCACACTACGCAACGCGACCCCTTGCGTAGGGTGAACAGGCCCTAATCGATCGTCACGCCGCCATCCTTCACCAACTTCGCGAATTTGGCGGTTTCCTCGCGGATCTGCCGCGCCATGTCTTCCGGCGTGCCGCCCAGCGGTTCGGCGCCGATGGCCTGCATGCGCTGCGCGAAGTCGGGCGAGTGGATGATCTTCACCATCTCGGCATTGAGCCGCGCCACGATGTCCTTCGGCGTCGCGGCCGGCGCGAGCACGCCGAACCAGGTGCCGATGTCGAAGCCCTTGAGGCCCGCCTCCTCCAGCGTGGGCACGTCGGGCAGCACCGACGAGCGGCGCGCGGTGGTCACCGCCAGCGCGCGCAGCTTGCCGCTCTTGATGTGCTGCAGCACCGGCGTGATGGTGTCGAAGGACATCGCCACCTGGCCGCCGAGCAGGTCGGTGGTGAGCGGGCCGCTGCCCTTGTAGGGAACGTGCAACAGGCTGGTGCCGGTGCTGGCCTGGAACTGGGTGCCGATCAGGTGCTGCGCGGTACCGTTGCCGTTGGAGCCATAGGCCAGCTTGCCGGGCGCGGCCTTGGCGAGCGCGACCAGTTCGGCCACGTTCTTCGCCGGCGTGTTCGCCGCGTTGATGACCAGCACGTTGGGCACCATCGCCACGACGGTGACGGGCGCCAGGTCTTTCTGGAAGTCGTAGGGCAGCCTCTTGTAGACGCTGGTCGCAATCGTGTGGTGCACCGCGCCCATCAGCAGCGTGTAGCCGTCGGGCCTGGCCTTGGCGACGTAGTCGGCGCCGAGCGTGGCGCCCGCGCCGGGCTTGCTCTCGACCACCAGCGGCTGGCCGAGGGATTGGGAGAGCTTGTCGGCCAGCGCGCGGGCCAGCACGTCGGTGGTGCCGCCGGCCGGGAAGGGAACGACCAGGCTGATCGGCCGCGTGGGCCAGGCGGCCGGCTGCGCGGCGGCCAGCGCTGCAACGCCGAGGCCGAGCGCCATCGCGCCGGCCTGCAGCATCGTGCGGCGACGACGCGGGCCCTGGGTGAAAGTGAAAGCTGTCATGGTCTTGTCTCCGGCGCGTTGTGGTCGTGTCCGCGCGCTTCGAGGCGCGCTGTGGCTGCGGGGAAAAATCAGGCCGCGAGGCGCTGCCGCGCACCGGCGATGTGCTCGCACACCGCGCGCGTCACCTGCGCGGTGGTGGCGCTGCCGCCGAGGTCGCGGGTGTGCAGCGACGGGTTGGCGGTGACGTGCTCCACCGCCGCCATCACGCGGCGCGCCGCTTCCGCTTCGCCCAGGTGCTCGAGCAGCATCACGACCGACCAGAAGGTGCCGACCGGGTTGGCCAGGCCCTGGCCCATGATGTCGAAGGCCGAGCCGTGGATGGGCTCGAACATCGAGGGATAGCGGCGCTCGGGATCGATGTTGCCGGTGGGCGCGATGCCCAGGCTGCCGGCCAGCGCCGCGGCCAGGTCGCTCAGGATGTCGGCATGCAGGTTGGTCGCGACGAGGGTGTCGAGCGACGCGGGCCGGTTGACCATGCGCGCGGTGGCCGCGTCGACCAGTTCCTTGTCCCAGGTCACGTCGGGAAACTCCTTCGAGATCTGCAGCGCGATCTCGTCCCACATCACCATCGCATGGCGCTGCGCATTGCTCTTGGTGACCACGGTGAGCAACTTGCGCGGCCGCGAGCGGGCCAGCCTGAAAGCGAAACGCATGATGCGTTCGACGCCGGCGCGGGTCATCATGCTCACGTCGGTGGCGGCCTCGATCGGATGGCCCTGGTGCACGCGGCCGCCAACGCCGGCGTACTCGCCTTCGGAGTTCTCGCGCACGATCACCCAGTCGAGCTGGCCGGGGGCGCAGCGCTTGAGCGGGCCGTCGATGCCCGGCAGGATGCGCGTGGGCCGCACGTTGGCGTACTGGTCGAAGCCCTGGCAGATCTTCAGGCGCAGGCCCCAGAGCGTGATGTGGTCGGGAATGTGCGGATCGCCCGCGGAGCCGAAGAGGATGGCGTCCTTGCCGCGCAATGCGTCGAGACCGTCGGCCGGCATCATTTCGCCGTGCGCGCGGTACCAGTCGCCGCCCCAGCCGAAGTCCTCGAAGCTGAAGTGCAAGGCGCCGCCGGAGGCCGCGGCCAGCGCCTCCATCACTTCACGGCCGGCCGGGATCACTTCCTTGCCGATGCCGTCGCCGGGAATGGTGGCAATGCTGTAGCTGCTCATCGATGTCTTCCTTGGGTGCTTCTGGGAGTTGCCACTGTAGGATTCGATGCATCGAACGATTCACGCCCCAAGTGAATCCATCCTTAACTTCAGTTCAACAATCGGATCGCCCATGGTTTCTCCGATCCAGCCCGCCGAACTCGGCTTCTTCTCGACCCTCGCGGCCTGCGGCAGCCTGAGCGCCGCGGCGCGCGAGCTCGGCATCAGCACGCCGGCGGTGAGCAAGCGGCTTGCGCAGATGGAGGCGCGCATCGGCGTCACGCTGGTGAACCGCACCACGCGGCGCATGAGCCTCACGCCCGAAGGCGAGCTCTACGTGGCGCACGCGCGCCGCATCCTCGGCGAGATCGACGACATGGCGCAGCTGCTGGGCGGCGCGAAGGCCGAGCCCCAGGGCCTGCTGCGCGTCAACGCCACGCTGGGTTTCGGGCGCAGCCATGTGGCGCCGCTGATCTCGAAGTTCGCGCGCAGGCACCCGCAGGTGGAGGTGCAACTGCAGCTCTCGGTCAACCCGCCGCCGCTGACGGACGATGCCTTCGATGTCTGCATCCGCTTCGGCGCGCCGCCCGAGGCCCGCGTGATCGCACGGCGCCTCGCGTCGAACCGGCGCCTCCTGTGCGCCTCGCCCGCCTACCTGGCACGCGCCGGGCAGCCCAAGGTGCCCAACGACCTGACGCGCCACCGTTGCATCGGCATCCGCCAGGGCGACGAAGCCTACGGCGTATGGCGCCTGAGCTCGGGCCGCGGCGCCGCACAGCGCACCGAGGCGGTGAAGACGCGCGGCGCGCTCAGCACCAACGACGGCGAGATCGCGGTCAACTGGGCGCTCGACGGCCACGGCATCCTGATGCGGGCCGAATGGGACATCGCGCGCTACCTGCGCAGCGGCCGGCTGGTGCAGGTGCTGGCCAACTACCGCACGCCCGATGCCGACATCTACGCCGTGTACCCGCAGCGCCACCAGCTGTCGGCGCGCGTGCGGGCCTTCGTGGACTTCATGGCGGCCGCGCTCGGCAAGGACAACGCACCGCCCGGGGCTTGAATCCGACAGCATCCGGTGACATCTGGAGAGAGACTGCCACGACCCGCGGCCGGCAGGTTTCTGCTACCGTCTTTCGCATCGCCGAACCGCTCACCGGAGAACCGCCCATGCCGCTTCGCCCGCCACCGATCCTGCCGCCCGGTTTCGTCCCGCCGTACCTGCTGGACCGACTCGCGGAGCGGGCCGACGCGCCCGTGCGCGCGCGGGCGGCCAACACGCTGATGATCGACCGCGAGCACCGCGGCTTGCGCGAATTGCTGGCGCCGCGGGTTTCATCGGGCGCTGCGCCGCGCTACGCGAAGCGCGACGCGCCCGTGCGTGCCATCCATGACGCGGGCCACACCACGCAACTGCCCGGCAAGCTGGTCCGCTCCGAGGGGCAGGCCGTCACCAGGGACGTGGCGGCGGACGAGGCCTACGACCACCTCGGCGCGACCTGGCGCCTGTACCACGACATCTACGAGCGCGACTCCATCGACGGCGCGGGCATGCCGCTCAAGGGCAGCGTGCACTACGGCGAGGACTACGACAACGCCTTCTGGAACGGCACGCAGATGGTGTTCGGCGATGGCGACGGCGAGGTGTTCAACCGCTTCACCATTGCCGCGGACATCATCGGCCACGAACTCACGCACGGCGTGATCGACCACGAGGCCGGGCTGGTCTACCAGGGGCAGCCGGGGGCGCTCAACGAATCGGTCTGCGATGTGTTCGGCGCGCTCGTGAAGCAGCACCTGCTCAAGCAGACCGCACAGCAGGCCGACTGGCTGGTGGGCGCGGGGCTCTTCACGGACACGGTGAAGGCGCGCGCCCTGCGCTCGATGGCCGAGCCCGGCACCGCCTACGACGACCCCGTGCTCGGCAAGGACCCGCAGCCCGCGCACATGAAGGACATCGTCGTCACGCGCCAGGACAACGGCGGAGTGCACATCAACTCGGGCATTCCGAACCGCGCCTTCTACCTGGCTGCCATCGCCATCGAGGGCCCGGCATGGGAAACCGCCGGCCGCATCTGGTACGACGCGCTGCGCGACAGGCGGCTGCGGCAGGATGCGGATTTCGCCGCCTTCGCCCAGCTCACCGTGGAGGTGGCCGCGAAGCGCTTCGGCGCCGACAGCACGGCGCACGGGGCGGTCGCCAACGCATGGAACACCGTGGGAGTCACCGCATCATGATCCAGCTTCCGCCCCTGACCGAAACCTCCGTCGTGCGCGTGACGCGCGAAGGGGGCATTGCCTACGTGCCGGGCCTTGCGCGCGCGCGCAGTTTTCAGCTGGGCGACTGCACCGCGGAATTGCGCCAGCAGATCGACGACGCGCTGCGGAGCGCCGCGCCGCACGCCGAGGAAAGCGGTGCCGCCTCACCGGGCGGCGACCAGCGGGTCTACCGCGTCGAAGTGGTGGTGCAGAGCGCGGCCGCCGGCAGCTCGGTCAGCTTCGACGTGCCCGAGACCGAGGCGCCCGCGGCGCTGGTGCATCTCTGGAAGGGTGCCGGCAAGCGCCGCTGACGATCGATCGCGCCGAACGCCCCCCAGGGCGGCGCAAGCACATGCGCACGATGATGCGGTCCGGGGTCGCACACGGGACCGGCGCCGAAGTGCCGGATCTCTTAGATTCGACGCTCGCAACCCACAACCACAACGGAGCCTCTTCCATGATTCACGTCGTCGCCGTCATCACCGCCAAGCCGGGCCAGCGCGCCAAGCTGCTCGAAGCCTTCGCCGCCAACCGCGCGGCCGTGCTGGCCGAAGAGGGCTGCATCGAATACGGCGCCACGGTCGATGCACAGGGCGTCCCGACCTCCAAGGCCAGCTTCGGCCCCGACACCTTCGTCGTGATCGAGAAGTGGGAAACGCTGGCCCACCTGCAGGCGCACGCCGTGGCGCCGCACATGAAAGCCCATGGCGAGAAGACCAAGGAGCTGGTCGAGAGCAAGCTGATCCATGTGCTCGAACCGGTCTGAGGTTCTTCTCTGACGAGCTTCGCGCACGGCGCGAGGCGTGCTACCGTCGCGCCGGGGAGCAGGCATCTCGGACGAGGGGACTCAAGGCATGGCGATCTTCTTCAGACCGCATGGTTTCCGTTTGCGCGCGTTCACCGTCAGGCTCTGCGCAGGGGCTGCGGTTCTGCTGGCGGCCGGCTGCGCGCAGCTCGGGGCGCCGCCCTACGCCGCCGACTACGAGGCGCTCGACCGGCTCGAGGCGAACCGCCCCGGCAAGGTGGCGGTCGCCAAGGTGCAGCCGACCGACCCGAACGACAGGATCAACACCCTGAGCCTGCGCCGCGCGAAACTGGTGTCGCCCAGCGGCACCTTCGCCCAGTACCTCGAAGACGCGCTGATGCGCGACCTGGGCGAGATCTCGGTCTATGACCCGAAGGCGCCGACCCGCATCACGGCGCGGATCCTCGTCAATGAACTCGACCTTGGCGTGGTCAACGGCACCGGCCGCATGGACGTGGAGGTCGTCGTCACGCACGAAGCCGCGCAGAAGCTGCGCAAGACCTACCGCGGCGAGATCGCCTTCGATTCGAGCTACGCGAACATCGTGGCCGTGCCCGCGGGGCAGGCCGCCTACCCGAGGCTGGTGCGCGCGCTGCTGCGGCAGGTGTATGCCGATCCGCAGTTCGTCGCGGCCATTGCGCCGTAGAACCACCGGAGAAGCACCATGCCGTTTCCTTCCATCGCCCGCCTGGCCTGCGCCGTCGCGCTGGCGGCCCTGCTTGCCGGCTGCTCTCATCCGATCACGATGATCACGGAGACCGCGCCGCCGCGGTCGCTGGCGCATCTCGTTCCCAAGAAGGTGGCCTACGTGATGACCGACGCCCAGCGGGACCAGCAGGTGACGACCGCCGGCGGCAGCGGCGACCGCGTGAGCTACTACCCGTACCGCGATCTGGAGAAGTCGATCCGCGACGCGCTGCGTGCGGTCTACCGCGACGTGGTCGTCCTGCGCACCGCCGGCGATACGAAAGCCAACGAGGCGGCGGGCGTATCGCTGGTGTTCACCCCGCAGATCAAGACCGATTCGAGCTCGTCCTCGTGGATCACCTGGCCGCCCACCTCGTTCACCGCCGAGGTGGCCTGCGTGGTGAGCGATGCCGCGGGCGCCGAGGTCGCGCGCGTGCGCGCGGTCGGCAATGGCACGGCGGAGTTCGGCGAGTTCAACGGCGACTACGGGCTGGCTGCGCGGCGCGCGGCGACGCGGCTGACCTCGCAGCTCAGCAGCGAGATTCGCCGGAACGAGAAGCTGCGGTGAATGCGGCCGCCGCTCCCGACACGCCCATGAAAAAACGCGCCCGAAGGCGCGTTTTCGTTCAGGCGTCGAAGTCTTACTTCGAGACGACCTTCACCATCTCCAGGCACTTGTTCGAGTAGCCCCATTCGTTGTCGTACCAGCTCACGAGCTTCACGAAGGTGCCGTCCAGGGCAATGCCGGCTTCGGCGTCGAAGATCGAGGTGCGCGGGTCGCCGCGGAAGTCGGTGGCCACCACCTTGTCTTCGGTGTAGCCCAGCACGCCCTTGAGCGCGCCTTCGCTCTGCGCCTTCATTTCGGCGCAGATTTCCTTGTACGTGGCTTCCTTCACCAGCTCGACCGTCAGGTCGACCACCGACACGTCGGAGGTCGGCACGCGGAAGCTCATGCCCGTGAGCTTCTTGTTGAGCTCGGGGATCACCACGCCCACGGCCTTGGCAGCGCCGGTGCTCGAGGGAATGATGTTTTCCAGGATGCCGCGGCCGCCGCGCCAGTCCTTGTTGCTCGGGCCGTCCACGGTCTTCTGCGTGGCGGTGGCGGCGTGCACGGTGGTCATCAGGCCGCGCTTGATGCCCCACTTGTCGTTCAGCACCTTGGCGAGCGGCGCCAGGCAGTTGGTGGTGCAGCTGGCGTTGCTGATGATGGCTTCGCCGGCGTACTTCTTGTCGTTCACGCCGTAGACGAACATGGGGGTGTCGTCCTTCGAGGGGGCCGAGAGAATGACCTTCTTGGCGCCCGCGTCGATGTGCTTCTGCGCCGTTTCCTTCGTGAGGAACAGGCCGGTCGACTCGAGCACGATGTCGGCGCCGACTTCGTTCCACTTCAGTTGCGACGGGTCGCGCTCCTGCGTGAGGCGGATCTTCTTGCCGTTGACGATCAGCGTGTTGCCTTCAACCGTGACTTCGCCCTTGAAGCGGCCATGCACCGAGTCGTACTGGAGCATGTAGGCAAGGTAGTCGGGTTCGAGCAGGTCGTTGATGGCGACGATCTCGATGTCGTTCTTGAAGTTCTGCACCGCTGCGCGCAGCACGTTGCGACCGATGCGGCCGAAGCCGTTGATACCGAGTTTGATAGCCATCTGATTTGCTCCTAAGGTTGAAAAACTTGTGATCGAACAGAAAGAAGAAGCGCCTTGCCGGACTCAGTCGCGCAGGGCGGCTTCGACCGTGGCGGCAACGTTCTCTGCCGTGAACCCGAAATGCTTGAACAGCTGCGGCGCCGGTGCCGACTCGCCGTAGCTGTCGATGCCGACGACGGCCGCGCAGCCGTATTTCCACCAGCCGCCGGTGCAGCCCATTTCGACGGCGACGCGCGGCAGCTTCTTCGGCAGCACGCTCTTCTTGTAGGCGACGTCCTGGCGGTCGAAGGTGGTGGTCGAGGGCATCGACACCACACGCACGGCAATTTTCTTCTCGGCCAGCAGCTTCTGGGCAGCCAGCGCGAGCTGCACTTCGGAACCGGTGGCAATGATGACCGCGGCGGTCTTCTTGCTCTTGAGGCCGACCGTTTCGGGCTCCGACAGCACGTAGGCGCCGCGGCTGATGTCACCGAGGTCGCCCTTGGGCGCATAGGCGATGTTCTGGCGGCTCAGGAGCAGCGCGGTCGGGCGCGACTGGTTCTGCAGCGCCACGGCCCAGGCCACGGCGGTTTCGGCGGTGTCGCCCGGACGCCAGACGTCCAGGTTCGGAATCAGGCGCAGCGATGCGGCGTGCTCGATCGACTGGTGCGTCGGGCCGTCTTCGCCGAGGCCGATGGAGTCGTGCGTGAACACGTGCACCACGCGGCGCTTCATGAGCGCGGCCATGCGGATGGCGTTGCGGCTGTAGTCGCTGAAGGTCAGGAAGGTGCCGCCGTAGGGAATGAAGCCGCCATGCAGCGCGACGCCGTTCATGATGCCGGCCATGCCGAACTCGCGCACGCCGTAGTTGATGTGGCGGCCGATCACGCCGTGGGGCGGTTCGGCGTTGTCGGCCGTGCTCTCGGGCGCGGCTTCGTCTTCGGCGCCCTGGTTGGGCTGCTGGACCGGCACGTCCATGACCACGGTGCCGGTCTTCGCATCGAAGCGCATGGCAGCGGTGCTCTTGGTGTTGGTGAGGTTGGAGCCGGTGAGGTCGGCGCTGCCGCCGAGCATTTCGGGCAGCGCGGCGGTGAAGGCCTCGAGCGCGAGCTGGCTGGCCTTGCGGCTGGCCACGGTTTCACCCTTGGTGTGGGCGGCCACCACGGCGTCGAACGCCACCTGGTGGAAGTTCTTGGGCAGCTCGCCTCGCATGCGGCGGGTGAACTCGGCGGCCAGTTCGGGGAAGGCCTTGGCGTAGGCGTCGAACTTGTCGCTCCAGGCGGCTTCGGCCTTGGCGCCTTCGGCCTTGTGGTCCCAGTCGGCGTAGGCTTCCTCCGGCACCTCGAAGGCCGCGTACGGCCAGTTCAGCGCGGCGCGGGTGAGGGCGATTTCCTCGGCGCCCAGCGGCTCGCCGTGGGCCTTGGCGGTGTTGGCGCGGTTCGGGCTGCCCTTGCCGATCTGCGTCTTGCAGATGATGAGGGTGGGCTTCGACTCTTCCTTCTTCGCCTTGGCGATGGCCTTGGACACGTCCTTGGCGTCGTTGCCGTCGATCGGGCCGATCACGTTCCAGCCGTAGGCCTTGAAGCGTTCTTCGGTGTTGTCGATGAACCAGGGCTTGACCTGGCCGTCGATGCTGATGCCGTTGTCGTCGTACAGCGCAATCAGCTTGTTCAGGTGCCAGGCGCCGGCCAGCGCGCAGGCTTCGTGGCTGATGCCTTCCATCATGCAACCGTCGCCCAGGAAGGTGTAGGTGTGATGGTCGACGATGGCGTGGTGCTTGCGGTTGAACTCGGCCGCGAGCAGCTTCTCGGCCAGCGCGAAGCCTACCGCGTTGGTGATGCCCTGGCCCAGCGGGCCGGTGGTGGTTTCCACGCCGGGGGTCACGTCGACTTCGGGGTGGCCCGCGGTCTTGCTGTGCAGCTGGCGGAAGTTCTTGAGTTCGCCGAGGGGCAGGTCGTAGCCCGTGAGGTGCAGCACCGAGTACAGCAGCATCGAGGCGTGGCCGTTCGACAGCACGAAGCGGTCGCGGTCGAACCAGTGCGGGTTGGCGGGGTTGTAGCGCAGATGGTCGCCCCAGAGCGCGACGGCCATGTCGGCCATGCCCATCGGTGCGCCCGGATGTCCGGAATTTGCTTGTTGGACGGCATCCATAGCCAGAGCGCGGATTGCGTTGGCCATCAGGGCGTGGTTTGCCATGTGCGGTGGACTTTCGGAGGGAAAAGGGAGGGTTGGGGTCGGGAGAACCCGCGATTTTACCGGGCGGGCCCCAACCCGCCCCGATACAGGCCGAACACCCGGCCGATGTTCTTGTGCCGCGGGCGGACTGCTAGAGTTGCCACCCATGCAAGGGCTGCACCTCACCGCCGATCTCCACGACTGCCAATGCGGCGTCCAATGGCTGACCGACGGCGAGGCTCTGGGGGCCGTCTGCCTCAAGGCGGTGTCGGCCGCCGGGCTGCAGGCGGTGGGCAAGCTGGTCCATGCTTTTCCGGCCACGCCGCAGGGGCCGGGCGGCGTGACGGCCACCGTGCTGCTGGCCGAATCGCACCTCTGCATCCACACCTGGCCCGAGCAGCGCGGCGTGACGCTCGACGTGTACGTCTGCAATTTCGGCGGCGACCATTCGGCCAAAGCGCATGCGCTGATGGAATGCCTGATCGCGCTGTTCAAGCCCCTTCACAACGAACGCAACGAGCTGCAGCGCGGCAAGAAATGAAACTCGCCCCCAGGCTTCGCGCACTTCGTGTCGCTTCGCCCACCCCCTACCGGGGGCAACACCAGAGGCCCGGCGAAGCCGGTTCCTCGGTGTTTCGCGAAAGGACCGACCGTTGAACATGGCCACGACCTCCGTGCGCGCGATGATCCTGGCCGCGGGCCGCGGCGAGCGCATGCGGCCGCTGACCGACGCCACGCCGAAGCCGCTGCTCGAAGTGCGCGGCAAGCCGCTGATGCAGTGGCCGATGGAGGCGCTGGCGGACGGCGGCTTCACCGAGCTGGTCGTCAACACGGACTGGCTGGGCGCGCAGATTGCGGCCCGGTTCGGCGCGAACCCCTTGCTGGATGGGCATAACGCGCTATCAATTTCATACTCCGACGAGGGCCGCGACTTCGGCGGCGCGCTCGAAACGGCGGGCGGCATCGTGCGCGCGCTGCCCCTGCTGGGCGAGGCTTTCTGGGTGGCGGCCGGTGACGTGTTTGCGCCGGACTTCCGCTTCACGCAGGCATCGGTCGACCGCTTCCTGGCCAGCGGCAAGCTGGCCCACCTGTGGCTGGTGCCGAACCCGGCGCACAACCCGAAGGGCGACTTCGGCCTGTCCGCCGAGGGACTCGCGCTGAACCAGGCCGCCGAGAAGCACACCTTCTCGACCATCGGTCTCTACCGCGCCGCCCTTTTTGCACCGCCGTATTGCGCCATTCCGCCCGGCAACCCGGCCGGCATCAAAGCCCCGCTGGCGCCGATCCTGCGCGCCGCCATGGACAATGAACGCGTGACCGCCGAGCTCTACACCGGCCCCTGGACCGATGTGGGAACCCCCGAACGGCTCGCCCAACTGAACACGCCAAGATGACCTCAGACACCCCGACGATCTACGCCGAGCGCCGCGCGCGCCTCGCCTCGCAACTGGGCAGGGACGGCATCGCGATCATCCCGACCGCGCCCGAGCGTCCGCGCAACCGCGACACCGACTTCCTGTACCGCCACGACAGCTACTTCTACTACCTGACCGGCTTCACCGAGCCCAACGCCTGGCTGGTGCTGGCGGGCGACGGCCGCGCCACGCTGTTCTGCGCGCCCAAGGACCTGGAGCGCGAGATCTGGGACGGCTTCCGCCTCGGCCCCGACGCGGCGCCCGCGGCGCTCGGCGTCGACGAGGCCTTCTCGGTCAACGACCTCGACGCCAGGCTGCCGAAGCTGCTCGAGAACCGGTCGACCGTGTGGTTTCCATTCGCCATCCACAAGGGCCTCGAGACCCGCATCGACGGCTGGCTGCAGGCGGTGCGCGCGCGCGTGCGCTACGGCGCGCTGTGCCCCGAGGAGCAGCACGACCTGTGCGGCCCGCTCGACGAGATGCGCCTCTTCAAGGACGCGCACGAGCAGGACATCATGCGCCGCGCCGCGCAGATCAGCGCGCGCGCCCATGTCCGCGCCATGCAGCTCTCGGCCCGCATGCTGCGCGAGGGCAAGGACGTGCGCGAGTACCACCTCGACGCCGAGCTGCTGCACGAGTTCCGCTTCGGCGGCTCGCAGTACCCGGCCTACTACTCCATCGTCGCGGCCGGCGCCAACGCCTGCGTGCTGCACTACCGGGCCGACGCGGCGCCATTGCGCAAAGGCGAGCTGGTGCTGATCGACGCGGGCTGCGAACTCGACGGCTACGCGAGCGACATCACGCGCACCTTCCCGGCCGACGGCAGGTTCAGCGGCCCGCAGCGCGCGCTGTATGACCTCGTGCAGGCCAGCCAGGAGGCCGCGGCCGCGGCGACCAGGGCGGGCAACCGCTTCACGGACCCGCACGATGCCGCCGTGAAGGTGCTCGCGCAGGGCATGCTCGACTTCGGCCTGCTCGACGCCAACAAGGTCGGCCGCGTCGACGACGTGATCGACTCGCGCGCCTACTTCCAGTTCTACATGCACCGTACCGGCCACTGGCTCGGCATGGACGTGCACGACTGCGGCAGCTACGTCGAGCCCACGCAGGTCGGCGAGGTGAGCGAGCGCAAGGATCCGCTGTCGAACGAGGTCATCAAGAACCGGCCGAGCCGCATCCTGCATCCTGGCATGGTGCTGACGCTGGAGCCCGGCATCTACGTGCGGCCCGCCGACGGCGTGCCCGAGCAGTTCCACAACATCGGCATCCGCATCGAGGACGATGCGATCGTCACCGCAACGGGTTGCGAGCTGATTTCGCGCGGCGTGCCGGTGAAGGCGGACGAGATCGAGGCGCTGATGCGGGCCTGACGGGAGGCCCGGGCTGCGGCATCGCCGTGGCCTGCGCCTGAAGCCAGTCGCAAAACAGCCGCGCCGCCTCGTCCCGGACACCATGGCGCCTGGCGACATAGCGGTAGCCGCTGGCATGAAAGCCCAGGGGCGCGGCCAATCGCCCCGCCCGCACGTCGTCCATCACCAGATGCCAGGGCGCGATGCAGATGCCCAGGCCGCCGATCGCAGCCTCCAGCGTGAAGTAGTAGTGCTCGAACTCCGTGCCGGGCAGAACCCGCACCGCGCTGCCGGCCGATGCGCTCCACATCGACCAGGCATTGCGCCGCGTGCGTGTCTGCAGGATCTCCCGGTTCTCGAGATCGGCCGGCTCGCCGAGCCGCAACCGGTCGGCCAGGCCGGGGGCCAGCACGGGACCGAGCAGTTCGTCGAACAGGAACACATCGGCGGGCGTCGCCGCCTCGTCTTCGTCCTCGGTCACCGTGATTGCGACGTCGCTCCGCGACACCGGCGTCGCCGCACTCTGGTCGGTGGCCTTGAGCCGCACGCCGATGTCCGGCTGGCTCGCATGAAAATCGTAGAGCCGAGGAATGAGCCAGCGCATCGTGAAGGTGCTGAGGCAGGAGACGTCCAATGTCGCGTGCTGCCGCTCCAGCATGGCATCCACGGCCTGCTCGATCTGCATGAAGGCCGCCGACAGGGTCGGCTGCAAGTGCTTGCCGGCAGCGGTCAGCGCGGGCCGGTTCTTCGGCCCTTCGAACAACACGACGCCGAGCGCATCCTCGAGTTGCCGCACCTGCCGGCTGATCGCGCCGGGCGTGACATGCAGCTCGTCGGCGGCCAGGGTCATGCGGCCCAGACGGCCGGCCGCTTCGAAGGCGCGGAGCGCGTTCATGTGGCGAAGATGCTGTTTCATGGTGAAGTGACTTTATTGCACATAGCACCGGCAAATTCATCGGTTCGTTTTTTCCCTTGCGGCGCCTACAAACGGCGCATGACCTGTCCGGAATCGTCCGGCGGCATGCATCGCTTTTGCAGGAGTCCGTCACCATGCCTTTCATTCGCACCGCCGTCCCCGAAGACACGCCGCCCGCCCAATGCCAGGCCATCGTGCAAGGCATCCACGACGCACTGGTCGGCAGCATCGGGATGCCGGAGGACGAGCTGTTCAACCTGGTGAGCCCGTACAGGGCCGATCATTTCTTTTTCGATCGCAGGTTCAATGGCGTGGCGCGCTCCGATCGCGTGATCGTGGTCGAGATCACCATGCGCCGAGGGCGCAGCGACGCGATGAAGCGGGCACTCTATGGCCAGATCGCGCACAACCTGGAACACCAGGCGGGCATCGCACCGGCCGATGTCTTCATCTTCGCGCACGAGAACGACTACTCGGACTGGTCGGTCGGCAACGGCCAGTTCGCAATGGCCCTGGTGCAGCAGCGCGGCACGGCGGCCTGAAAGAAAACGAAGGGCGCTCGGCCGCCGTGAGCGCGCCCGGCCACGAGCCGGGGCGTTGCGCCCCGGTCCCGATGCTTACTTCGCCTGCAGCAACGCGCCGGCTTCCAGCAGCACCAGCTCGTTGTCGTCCGCCTTGTTCGGCTCGCGGCTGCTCGAGAAGGGCAGGTTGTTGTCGTTGCCCACCACGATGTGCGTGGCATCGACCACGTCGACGTTCTCGATGGTGAAGAACGGGAACTTGAGCACGCCGTCGTTCAGCGGCTTGCGCGCGAGCTTGGCCGGGTCGGCGATGTTCAGCAGGTCGATGTAGCCGATCTTGCGCACCGCACCGCCCACGTTGGCGTCGTTCAGCTCGACCTTGTAGACGCGCTTGAACTTCGCGATGTCGCGGAAGCAGTCGGTGCGCTTCTGGCCTTCGGGGCAGGCCTTGTCGCTCGTGCCTTCGCCGTTGTCGCGCTCGATGATCAAGCCGGTGGTGCCGTCGATCATGTTGAAGTCGCCGATGGCGTGGCCGTTCGCTTCGAGGGGGTACTTCCAGTGGCGTCCCGTCCACTTTTCGGACGCCACATCGAACTCCAGCACACGCAGCGCTTCCTTGCCGTCGAGCTTTTCGTAGTCTTTTGTCTCGGCATTCCACACCGGGCCCTCGAGCAGCGCGTAGAGCTTGCTGCCGTCCTTCGACGCGGCCATGCCTTCGAACCCCTTGGAGCGCTTGATCTGGAAATCGACCGCGCCGCCCGGTGCACCCGGCGTGGTGACGGCAGGGTGGTCGGGCGAGCGCACGGCCTTGCCGTCGACCAGCGTGTCGAACACCGCGAGCACCTTGCCCTTCAGGTCGGCCTTGATCAGGAAGGGGCCGAACTCCTCGCCGATCCACAGCGCGCCGCCGGCGAACTGGAAGCTCTCGGGGTCGAGGTCGGAGCCGGTCAGGTAGCGCTGCTTCGTGCCTTCGTGAACGATGCGGAAGGGCACCTTCTTGTCGGGGTCGTGCAGGAAGATCGTGTTCAGGCGGTTGAACTTGCCGCTCTTGAAGTCCACCTTGTAGTGGTTCAGGTAGAGCATGAAGTCGGGCGAATTGGCCTTGGCGCCAGCGCCGTTGTCGGTGAGGATCCAGAACGAACCGTCGTCCATCTTCTTGATGCCCGAATGGCCCTGCAGCGGCTGGCCCTTGAAGGGCACCGAGACGCCCGTGCCGCGGCCCGCCGACAGGCCTTCGACCATGCCCAGCGCCTCCACGCGCTTGCCCGAGGTGAACTTGCCGCTCACCTGCAGGTCGGCCGGCGCATCCTTGGGCGCGGCCACGAAGCTCTGTGCGGGCAGCACGGCGTGGCCGGCGAGCGTCGCGGGGAAGGCGGTCTGTGCGGATGCGCTGCCGCAGGCGAGCGCGGCGGCGAGGGCGATGAAGGAGAGGGAAGCGAGGCGCGTCATGGGCAAGAAGAAAGGGTTCAGTCGAAACGCGAGACCATGCCGATTTCGCGTGACGCCGCCATGACATCCGTCCGGGTCAAGGTGCGATGTCGACCGTTACTTCGCGCGATTCGGCGCGCCCCTGGTCGTCGACTGCGCGCAGCACGTAGCGCCGCCCCGAGTCCGCCATGTCGGGCATCCAGGTGATGCCCTCGCCGGGCGCGGCGCGGCCGATCAGTGCGTCGTCCGCGAACCAGTAGATCGTCTGCGTGCCGGCCGCCGCTTCGGCGCGCAGCACCAGCGGCTCGGGCTTCTTCACGCGCAGTGTGTGCCGCACACCGCGCAATGGCGAGGTGATGAGCGGCGCGCTCTCCGACGACGCATGGCCTTTCTCGCAGCCATCGGCCGGCAGGCTCGCGCGCGGCAGTCCGGCCTGGCGGAACAGCCGGCGCATGTCGCTGCCCCATTGCTCGACCACTTGCTGCCGCGCATGGGGCTGCGGGCCGCACACCACCTGGCCGGTCGTCTCGTCGACCCACACCGCGCGATGCAGGTTGCTGACCTGGATCGGCGACTTGCCGGCGATGAACCACGTGGTGGTGCGCACCGGGCACAGCGCATCGGGCAGGCCGCCCGTCGCAGTGCAGACCTCGACCTGGCGCAGGTCCGGCGGCTGCCGCGCCGCGACCTCGCCGGGATCGAGCCGCTCGGCGCGCAGTGCGTCGACCATGCGCAGGAACAGAGGGGCGGCCGCGTCGACGCCCACCAGCGCGGGGTTGCTCGTCCCGTCGAAATTGCCGACCCACACCACGAGCACGTGGCGGCCGAACACGCCCGCCGTCCAGGCATCGCGGAAGCCCCAGGAGGTGCCCGTCTTCCACGCGACGGCGGGGCGCGCGGGCAGGGCGGTATCGGGCCGCGGCGTGTGGCGCAGCATGTCGAGCGTGATGAACGAGGCCTCTTCGCTCAACAGGCGCAGCGGCCGGGCCGGCCGCTCGTCGGGCGCGGGCTGCGTGTAGCGCAGCGGCTGCGAGACGCCGCCGTTGGCCAGCGTCGCATAGAGGCCCGCGAGCTCCTCGGGCGTGACCTCGCCTCCGCCCAGCACCAGCGCCAGGCCGTAGTGCGATTCGCTCTGCAGCTTCGACACGCCCGCCAGCCGCATGAAGTCGTAGAGCCCGGGCTTCGAAAGCTTCGCGGCCACGGCCACCGCCGGGATGTTGCGGCTGCGGATCAGCGCCTCCTGCGCGGGCAGCGGGCCGGCGAAGCGGTGGTCGAAGTTCTCGGGCGTGTAGGGGCCGAAGGAAGTCGGCGCGTCCTTCAGCATCGTCTTCGGATGCAGCAGGCCCTGGTCGAGCGCGAGCGCATAGATGAAGGGCTTGAGCGTGGAGCCCGGCGAGCGCTTGGCCTGCGTGCCGTTGACCTGGCCCGCGATGGCCTCGTTGTGCCAGTCGGCCGAACCGATCAGCGCGCGCACCTGCATGGTCGAGGCATCGAGCAGCAGCGCGCTCGCGTTGGCCATGCCCACGTCGGCGTGCGTGCGCAGGTACTGGCCCATCACGCGTTCGAGCGTGGCCTGCATGCGCAGGTCGATGGTGGTCCGGATCTCCTGCACACCACGCTCCTGCGCGAGCAGCATGTCGGTGGCGTGCGGCGCAAGAAAAGGCAGGCTGCCGCGCGACTGTGCCGAGAGCGCGAGCTGCGCGTCGGGCGCGTGCTGCTTCGCGGTCGGATCGCGCTCGGCCCACAGCGCCCACAGCCGCTCGCGCGCCGACTGCAGCTCGGCATTGCGGCCGCGCTCGGCGATGCGCTTGACGGGGTTCTGCGGAATCACCGCGAGCGTGAGCGCTTCGGGCAGGCTGAGCTTGGCGGCGTCCTTGCGGAAGTAGATCAGGCTCGCGGCCTGCACGCCTTCGATGTTGCCGCCGTAGGGGGCGGTGTTGAGGTAGGCCTCGAGGATGTCGCGCTTGCTGAAGCGCGCCTCCAGCCAGAGCGCCGCGCCGATCTGCGCGACCTTGCCCATGGCCGTGCGGCTGTCGATGCCGTAGACACGCCGCGCGAGCTGCATCGTGAGCGTCGAGCCGCCCTGCCGGCGCTCGCCGCTGGCGATGCGCCAGGCGCTGCGCACCAGCGCGGCGGGGTTGACGCCGGGGTGCGCATGGAAGCGCCGGTCTTCGTAAAGCAACACCGCATCGACCAGCGTCAGCGAGATGCGGTCGAGCGGCACCCAGAGCCGGTACTGTTCGTCGCCGGCGAGCGTGAGCCGCAGGAGTTCGCCGCCCTGCGCATACACGGCGCGCGAACTGCCGACGGTTTCGCTCAGCGGCGCATGGGGCCAGAAGCGCAGCAGCGCGAGCAGCAGGGCAACGGCCGCGAAGGCGACCAAGGTCTTCCTCCCTCTCCCTCCGGGAGAGGGTTGGGGTGAGGGCAGCGGCAGTAGATCAGGCTGCGTGGTCATGGTGACGCCGAGCCCTCACCCTAGCCCTCTCCCAGAGGGAGAGGGGACAAGACGGGGCTCATCGAGGTCAATTCGCCACCACCTGGAAGCGCGCACCGGCCGAGCGCGAGTACACGCGCCGGTCGTACATCGCCTCGCCGTACGCGGCCGGCACCACGAAGTCGCCCACGTTGGTGGCGCGCGCCTTGTAGGTCACTTCGAGCAGGTCCTTGCCAACGCCGCCGTAGAACACCACGCGGTCCTCGCGGATGTCGGCGTACTGCACCTTCCACGAGCCGCCGCCGCCCAGGCGCTTCTTCCAGATCGGCGCGTCGGCATTGGCTTCTTCGTCGTCGCCCACGGCCTGCAGCACCGGCTCCAGCCCGCCGGGCAGCACGTCGACCAGCGCCACGTCGTTGAGCTGCGCGCGCTCCAGGCTGCGCACGCGCACCCGCACCGTGACCTCTTCGCCGAGCCTGGCCTTGGTGACCGGGTTGCCCTTGGCATCGAGCACTTCATGGAAGATCTCGAGGCCCTTGTTCACCGGCGTGGCGGGCACGTTGCGTTCGAAGCCCTGTTCGGCCCAGCTGTAGTAGAGGTTGAAGTCGCTGTCGTTCGACAGCTTCAGCCTGGCGGTGCCGGTCGGCACGGCGGCGCGCGTGATCGGGTTGACCGCGCCCAGCGCGAGCGCCGCGGCCTGGCCCTGCGCGTTGACGGTCTGCGCCGTGAGCTTGCCCTCGGCGTTCTGCGCCACCGCTTCGAAGTAGGCATCGACCGCAAGCAGCATCGAGGCCGACGACAGGCTGTTGTACCAGCCGTCGCGCACCATCGCGCCCATGCGCTCCCACACCGCGGGCTTGAGCGTCTTCAGGCGGCTCGGGAAGTGCCGCGCCACCAGGTGCAGCATCATGCTGTCGTGCACCAGCGGGTCGTAGTAGGCGCCCCAGACATTGCGGCGCGTGTTCTTCTCGGTGCGCGCGAGCAGGTCGGACCACACCGGGCCGAGCAGTTCATTGGCCACCTGTTCCTGCTTCACGAGCTGGTAGCTCGCGGCGAGGTAGACGGCACCGAGGTCGTCGCTCCAGCCCTGGGTCTGCTTGTTGCGCCAGGCTTCGCGCAGGTTGGCCAATGCGGCCGGCGCGATGATGCCCTGGCGGGTCAGCAGGTAGGCCGCCTGCGTGCGCTGGCGCCAGCCGTCGAGCGAGGCGTCGCCGCTGCCGAGCCAGCCCTGCAGGTAGGTGTTGGCCTTCTGCAGCAGGTCTTGCGGCACGGGCAGCTTGTGGTCCTTGGCTTCGACCAGCAGGTGCACCGCGTAGAGCGTGGCGAAGGCATCGGTGCCGGCGCCGGGCCACAGCGAGAAGCCGCCGTCGGCCGTCTGCCGTGCGCGCAGCTGCACGAGATAGCGTTCGAAGGTCTTGCGTGCCTCGGGCATCGGGCCTTGCTCGGCGGTGCGGCCGCGTGCCATTTCCTTCACCAGCTCAGGCCGGCCCGACAGCAGCACGGCCGGGAAGGTCTGGCTCGTGATCTGCTCGGTGCAACCGTGCGGATAGGCCTCGAGGTACTGCATGAGGCCGGTCGCAAAGGCCCACGGCGCGGCCGACACCGCCACGTCGCTCTTGCGGAAGTTGGGGTACAGGTCGGCCTGGCTCGACAGCTCGCCCGCGCGCTGGAAGCTGCCGGCCTGCACCAGCGTGACGAACGGCGACGCCGGGCGCACGCTCACTTCGGTCGAGAGGCGTGCGCTGAAGGTCTTGTGCGCCGAGGTGAACACCAGCGCGGAAGACCCCAGCACCGCCTGTTCGCCCGGCTTGGCGCGCACGTTGAACTTCGTGCTCGCTTCGCCGCGCTCGTTGACCTTGAGCGTCTGCGTGGCGTCGCCCACCACTTCGAGCCCGCCCGAGGCGGTCAGCGTGAGCGCGATGGGCGCCTCCTTGCCCGAGCCCACGATGTTGTTCGCGAGGCCCACGCCCACTTCGACCGTGTCGCCGGGCGCCATGGCGAGCGGTGCGTTCGGCAGGATCACCATGTCGCCGCGCACCACGGTGCGGGTGCTCTTGGCGGCGGTGGTCTCGTCGTTCACCGCCACGGCCATCACGCGCAGGCTGCCGTTGAAGCTCTCGGGCACGGTGTAGCTGAACTCGCGGCTGCCGTTCACGTCGACCAGCCCCGACCAGTAGGCCACCGGCTTGTCGCGCTTGCGCTTGAACGGGTTCAGGTGCTTGCCGAGTTCGCCTTCGCCGTCACCGCCGGGGGCGGCGCCCTGCATGAGCTTCTTGAACTCGGGCAGGATCAGGTCGAGCGTCTGCAAGGTGCCGACCTCGAGCGCGCGCTTCTGGAAGAAGTGCTTGAGCGGGTCGGGCGTCTTGTAGCGCGCCACCTGCAGGATGCCTTCGTCCACCGCGAACAGCACGGCGCGCGTGGGCTTGTCGCTGGTGAGTTTCATCTTCACGGTCTGCCCTGGCTTCACCAGCTCGCTGCTGGTGAGCTGCAGGTTGGCGGTGCGCTTGGTCAGCGCGGTGGCGAAGGGCACGACGCCGTACGACAGCGGGCTCATGTAGACCTCGTCCGAGGCCGGATCGCGCACGAAGTGCACGTTGATGTAGCCGGTGCCCTCGAAGTCCTTGGGCAGCGTGATCTTCTGCACCGAGGCGGTCTTGTCGGTCTTGAACCAGGCATGGGCGTAGACCTTGTCGCGCTCGATGGTGATCAGGCCCGCGCCCACGTAGGGCGCGCGAATGCTGACCTCGATCTCCTGGCCGGGCTCGTAGTCCTTGCGGTCGAGCGTGAGCTGCAGTTCGGCGTTGCGGTCGAGCGAGCGCGAGACGTTCGCGTTGCCTGCCACGCTGTACTCCACGCGGTTGAGTTCCAGCCCGCCGGCGTTGCGCACCACGTAGGCGAAATTGCCGGGCGCGGCGGTGTTGAGCGCCACGGTGTTGCCGGCCGCGGCGATGGCCAATGGCTTCTCGTCGAGCACGATCTCCTTCCTGCGCGACTCGTAGCGGTAGAGGCCGTTGTCCTGCTTGACCAGCACCGACAGCACCTTGCGCTCGACGCGCTCGATCTTCAGGTCGGCCACGGCGGTCTTCTTCGCCTGCGGGTCGATCGCGATCACGGTGGCGTTGCGCGCGGCGCCCTTGCTCACGTAGCTGGTGTCGCCGTCGACCTTCACGCCCACGAGGTAGGGCATGTCGCTCACCAGCGTCTGGGCCTCGGCCGAGACGCTGCGCCCGCCCTCGGGCTCGAAGGCCTTGGCGAGCACGTGCACCTGGTAGGTGGCGGCGTCGAAGCGCGAGAGGCGCAGGTCGAACTCGGCCTTGCCTTCGGTGCTGGTCTGCACGCTGCCCAGGTCGTCGACCTGCTTCTCGGTGGCGCGCTGCGGATCGAAGAAGGCGTAGTCGGCGAACGCGCGGAACACCGGGAAGGCCGGGCTCAGCGTGAGCGTGCCCTCCACCTTGCGATCGGGCGCGGGCGTGCCGAAGAGGTTCTGCACATCGACGAGCGCCTTCAGGTCCTTGGGCCTGACCCAGCCCTCGGCAACCTCGCTGCTGAGCCTGGCGACGACCTTGGTGCGGTCGGGCAGGAACTCCTGCACCTTCACCGTGGTGCTGCCGAGCAGCAGGCCCTGCACCTCGGGGTTGCCGGGCGAGGATTCGCGCGGCAGGTAGAGGTTGACGGTGTAGTTGCCGGTGGGCGACGTGTCCTGCGTGGCGTGGGCGATTTCCGCCGCGCCGCCGGGGCCGAGCTTGAGCTTTTCGCGCCGCACGCTGAGGCCGCGCGCGTCGATGATCTCGGCTTCGAGCGGCAGGTCGCGCAGCGAGGTGCCCCAGTTGCCGGCCTTGACCATCATCGCGATGTGCATGGTGTCGCCCGGGCGGTAGATGCCGCGGTCGCTGAACACATAGGCCGTCATCTGGTTCGGCACGCCGGCCGCGCGCAGGCCGCCGACGTCGAAGCGCGAGATGTCGAGCGTGCGGTCGCTGCGGTTGAAGGGCAGGAAGCTCAGGTCGCCGTCCTTGCGCACCACCAGCACCACGGGCGCCTTCTCGCGCTGGTAGCCGGCGAGGTTGGGCAGCTTGGCGGCGCCGGCGGCGTCGGTGGCCTGCGACGCGACGATCATGCCGTTGCGGCCCCACACCTCGACCAGCGCACCGGCCACGGGCTGGCCGTTGGCGATGCTCTGCACGAACACGTCGCGCGTGCCGTCGAGCGACTTCTTGGCGACGATGCCGAGGTCGGTGACGAGCACGAGGCGCTGGTCCTTCTGGTCTTCGGGGTTGCCGCTTTCGGGGTCGCCTTCGCCTTCGGACGACTGTTCTTCCTGCGCCTCTTCCGGCTGGGCCTGCGCGGCATCGCCTTCGGCTTTCTTCTTCGCCTTCGGGTCGTAGCCCTGCACCTTGAGCAGGAACACGCCACGGCGGTCGGCCACGTCGCTGCGCAGGTACTGCGCGAAGTCGACGGTTTCGTAGTGCGCCTTGCCGGCGGGAATGCTGAGCGGAATCTCCTTCTGGAAGCGGTCGACGAGGTTGTCCGACTGCAGGCCGCCGAAGAACTGCGGGTGCGCGAAGTCGCCGTTGCTCTGCGTGACCAGGTGCTGCAATTGCTGCGGCAGCAGGCGGCCGATTTCGAGGCGGATGCCCGGCAGGTCGCGCACCAGGATCGGCAGCTTGCGCTCGCCCGAGAGCGCGAGCAGCGAACCCTGGCTCATGATGGTGAGCTCGGGTGCGAAGGTCTTGAGCAGCCGCACGTCCTGCCGCGCGGCGCCGAGCTGGTAGCCGCCGGGCGTCTTGAGGCCCTTGGCCACGCGCACCAGCAGGTAGCGGCCGCCTTCGGCCTGGGGCATGCGGAAGCTGACCATCTCGGTCACTTCACGCTCGCTCGCGATGGGCTGCAGGGTGAGCTTTTTCGCGCGGCGCAGCACGGCGTCGGTGACCTTCGAGGGCTCGGCGGACCAGTCGAACTTCTCGTCCGGATCGCCCTTGGCTTCCTCCGTGGCAGGCAGCAGCCAGGCCTGCACCACCCGCGCCATTTCGCGCTCGTGCACCGGCATCGAGGCGGTGACGTGCATCACGTGCTCGGGTTCGCCGTTCTCGCCGGTGACGATGGTGGGGTCGACGCTCGAGATGTCGAGGCTGAAGAGGCCGGGGATGTCGACGGCGCGCGACACGTCGTTGCGCAGGCCCGGGCCGCCCTTCTGCGCAACCGTGCCGGCCGTGAGGCTGAGCACCACGGGGCGCGTCTTCTCGGGAATGGGCAGCGGCTCGGACTGAAGGGTGGCGGTGAGGCGCGGCTTGTCGTAGCTCACCGTGAACTTCTCGCTCGCGCACTTGCCCACGCTGAAGAACGAGGTGCTGCAGGCCTGGTCGTAGGTCAGCACCAGTCGTTTTTCGAACTCGGCCGTGTTCACGGGGTGCGAGAAGCGCACCTGGAAGAGGGCGCGGCGCACGTTGGCCTGCACCGGGTCTTGATAGAACTCCGCGCCTGCGATCTTCGCGGTGAATTCGGGCGAGGTGAATTCGTACTTGCGCTGTTCGATCTCGATGTGCGGCGCGAGCGCGTCCCTCGAGAGCTGCACCTTGTAGGGCTGGCCCACCGGCCAATCCTGCGCGGGCAGGAACTCCAGCTTCTTCTGGCTGCTCCACGACCAGCGCCCGGCAATGGCGGGCTCGATGGCGATGCCGGTCGCCTCCTGGCCGATGCGCGCAATCGGCGCGACCGAGGCCGAGAAGTTGATGACGAGCGGGTTCGGCCCCCTGTCGTTCTCGATCTGCGTGCGCGGCGGCGGCACGATCTGCGCGGTGGCGACGATGGGCTCGACGCGGTCGGGCGTGAGGCCGTGCCACCATTTCAGGACGTGCGGGCTCGCCATCCATCCGGCCAGCACCAGCAGTGCGAGCAGCACCAGCCAGGCCAGCCGCTGCTGCAGCCACTGCAGCCCGAAGAGGAGGAAGGCGCCGGCGATGCGCAGCCAGCCCGGGGGTCGCCAGGAACCGATGAGTCCGCGCGCGAACGGACGCAGGAAACCGAGCACGCGGCCCAGCCCGGTGAAGAGCACGTCGCTGAGCGACGCGAGTTTTCGATTGGCAACTTGAAGCATGGAAGCTCCCCCGATGTTTTTGTTGGCGCCTGGCAGTCTGCTGGCGATCTGTGAAGAGACGGCGCTGTGTGTGAAGTCTGCGTGAAAACTGCACGGGCCCGCGCCCCGGCCTTGTTCAGAAAGAGAGTTGCGGCTTGTTCACCATCAGCCAGAAGACGACGACCATGGCGGCGAAGGCCGGGTATCCCAGCAGTTCCCAGCAGCGTTGGTAGCTGGCATACCGCGGCGGCAGCGGCACGGCGTCGCGATGCGCCTGCCCGGCCATCGCCGCCATGCGGATCTGCAGCCACACCACCGGCAGCCAGCAGACGCCCGCGAACGCGAACAGCAGCAGCGACACGGCAAGCCACGGCGTGGACAGCGGCCAGCCCGCCATGTGGGCCAGCGCGAGGCCGGTGGCCGGCTGCAGGATGACCGTGGGCGTGGTGAACCACCAATCGGCCCGCACCACCAGCCGGCTCACCACCGCCTGCGCCGGCACGCTGCCGCTGCGGTTGGCAAAGAACATGTAGAAGGCCGAACCCAGCCCCGTGCCGACCATCAGCACGCTGGAGACGATGTGCAGCCACTTGAGGACCAGGTAGGTGTTCATGGCGTCGTGCGCCGGCGCAGGTGCCAGAGGAGGGCGGCGATCGGCAGGTTCTTCAGCAGCGGGCCCAGCGGGTGCAGCCACAGGGTGGGCTGGAGGACGGTCGCCACCGCGGTCATGAGCAGCAGCAGGCCGAGGGCCGCGAGGTAGCTCGCGCGCCCGGGCCGCCACCACAGCGCGAGGCCGACGGCAAGGTCTGCCGCTGCGCCGCCGACGATCAGCAGCTGAACCAGCCAGGGCGGCGATGCGATGCCGGCCTCGGCCAGCACCTGGTGGCTTTGTCCGTCGAGTTCCACGATGCTGGCGACGGCCGTGAACAGCCACACCGTGACGAGGCTGAAGCGCAGCAGGCGGTCGTCGTCGCGCGTGGGGGTCATGCCGCATCGCTCCCGTACTGCACCCGCTGCCACTCGACGACCTCGGCCGCATGCGCGGCCAGGAAGTCGCGCATGCGGCCGAAGCGCCGCTGCGTCTGCCGCACGAAGACCCAGGCCACCACAGGCTCCAGCAGCCAGCGCAGCGCCCTCGGCCCGGCCTCGATGGTGTAGACATAGATCAGCACCGAACGGCCGGGCTGCGTGTCGCGGTGCCGCATCGATGCGGCCCAGCGGCTGAAGGGGAAGGAGCGGCCGATCATCGAGGCCGCCGCCACGTGCGGCCGATCGAAAGTGACGAACCGCGTGTGCATCGACAGGCCGCGCAGCCAGCCGCTGCCGGTGTTCTCGGTTTCCGCGCCCACGAAGGGGCAAGGTGCGCCGCCCACCACGCGGGTGCTGCCGACCAGCGAATCCCAGCGCGCACGCCAGACGTGATGGTGAAAGGCATCGAAGACCACGTCGGACGGCGCCGGCATGTCGAATTCAAGGCGCTGGTGTGCCATGGCCGGTCGCGCCTTCGTCGATCACATCGGTCACCATGCCCCAGCGCGCGAACTCGGGCTCGAATTCCGCCAGGGTGAGCAGGCCGGCGCAGGCGTGCGCGCCGGTGGGCAGCGCGTCGCCGCGCGCGAGCCGGCGGGCCAGCAGGATGGCGGCCATGCAGGGGATCTCGGGGCCGTGGTTGTCGTCGGCGGCGATGTGCCAGGCGCGACGCGCCGCCGCGCCCTGTGCGTCCGTGCCCTCGACGCGCACCGCCATGCCGCCCAGCGCGGTGCCGAACGCGTCGAGCACGCGGCCCGTGGAATGCAGCAGCGGCGCGAGCCTTTGCGGCGCGGGCAGCAGGCCCACCCGGCGCATGAGAGCCATGAAGGCGAAGGCATGCTGCGCGAGGCCGACTTCGAGCGCCGCGCGGAACATGACGGACTGAGCACCGGCATAGCGGGAGGGAAAGAGCTCGAGATCGGGGACGTCGCACAGAGCGCCGCGGCGCGGCCGCATGCGCGCGAACTGCACCTTCACCGGATGGGCCCAGCCAGGCTGGTCGGTCCATCGGCCGTCCTGCCAGACGCGGACCGGCTCGCCGCAGTAGGCGAGCACACCGGCGAGCGTGGCTTCGCCCCGCGGCGCGCCCTGTGCCGGCGCGATGCAGATGTCGATGCTGCGGATGCTTTGCCAGCCGGCCGAGAGATGGTCGACCACCGCCGATGACAGTGCAGGCACGGTGCTGGCGCCGGCAATGGCGGTCCGGCCCGCGTCGCGGAAGCTGGCGTCCAGCGCAGCGGGAAAATCGCAGACGAAGCGGCGGCCATCGGCCAGGTCGATGTAGTGCGCGCCGGCCGCTGCCGCCGCTTGGGGCACGCGGTAGTCCTGGTTCTGGAACGGGCCTGCGGTGTGGATGACGAGATCGACGCCCAGGTGGCCCAGGCCTTGTGCGAGATCGGGCGACTGGACATCGACGCGGACGCCGCGCGCACGGCCGCCCAGCGATTGCGCAAAAGCCGTTGCCCGTTCCAGATCCCGGCCGCCGATCAACAACTCGATGCCGGCCTCCGACGCCAGCGCACGGCAGATGCGCGCACCGAAGTTGCCGTAGCCACCGAGCACCAGCGTCTTCATGCCAGGCGCGACCCCGCCACGTGCCCGCGCGTGAACGCTTCCTCGAAGATCGAATAGCCCGACCAGTCGGCATGCGCGAACGACAGGCGGCCTGCGACAACGCTGCCGCGGCGCGCCGCATCGGGCGCCGTGCGTTGCGAGCCGATCTGCGCCAGCAGGCCGGGCCGGGGAATGGACATGGCATGGCCGTAGCGCGTGATCTCGACGCGCGTGGCGAGCGAGGGCAGGTCGGGGTGCGGCACCGACAGCTCGGCGAGCAGGTCGTCGCGCCAGCCGGTCCAGGGGCGATCGAGCAGCAGGCGGCGGCCGTCGGCGGTGTCGTAGCGGCTCGGGCCGAGCGGGCGATACCAGCTCAACACGGTGCCGCGCGGCGTGGGGTCGAGCGTCTGGTGCCGCGCATCGACATAACCGAGGCCGCGCGTGCCGTGGATCACGTTGTCCCAGCTCGGCGCGGCGCCGGGCCGGTCCGCCAGCGGGCCGCGCAGGTGCACGTTGGCGACGAGCCACGGCGCGTAGTGCACGTGCGCGGCGGCGTGCTTCAGCACATCGGGCGGGTTCTCGACCACGCGCGCGGCAACGAACACCGGCAGCGCGACGATGCAGCGCTCGGCCTGCCAGCGCACGAGGGATTGCGTGGCGGCGTCCCATGCATCGACCTCGACGCCGGCGCGCGACTCGGCGATGCGCACGACGACCTGGCCGGTGTGCAACCGGTCGCCGAGCGGCGACGCCAGTTGTTTGGTGAGCCAGCCGTTGCCTTCGGGCCAGGTGAGCACGCCGTCGCGCTCGGGGTTCACGTCGTTGGCGCTGCCGCTCGGATCGCCAGGCGCATGAAAGCCGTGCCGGCTCGCGAAGTAGTGAATGCCGGCCCAGGCGGAGACGTGCTCGATGCCCGCGCCGTAGTCGTCGCGGCAGCAGTAGTCGAGGTACCAGCGCAGTTGCGCGTCGCCGAAGCCCTCGCCGTCGAGCCAGGTGGCGAAAGGAATGGCGTCGAGCGCCAGCAGTTCGGGCGTGACTGCGACCTTGAGGGTGGGGATGGCGAAGTGCGCCGCGTGCTGCAGCGCGTCGATGCGCTTCGAGAACTTGCGGTATTGCGCGAGCGTGTCTTCGCTCACGCCGTGCACGGGCAGCAGGCCGTCTTGCCACTCGCCGCGGAAAAACAAGCGCTCCTGCGGGCTGTGGCAAAGGTTGCGCTCGTCGTATTCCCAGCGGCCCGCCACGCGGCGGCGCAGGCCGAGTTCTTCGAGCAGGTCCTGCACCTCGCGCGCGTCGTCGCCGGGCGCCGGCAGGTAGTGCGCGCCGAGCGGACAGGCGATGCCGTTGACCATGCCGCCGCGTGCGTTGCCGCCGGCGGCGTCTTCGAGTTCGAGCAGGGCGAAGTCGTCGATGCCCGCGAGCCGCAGCGCACGCGCGGCGGCGAGGCCGGCGACGCCGCCACCGGCGATCACCACGCGCGTGCGTTTCACGGTCGCGGGTGCCTGGCTCTTGAGCGCGCCGTCGCGCATCGCATGGCCGCGCGTGACATCGATGCCGGTGAAGCCGCCCTCGATGGGCGGCGGTGGTGCTTCGCAGCCAGCCAGCGCCAGGGCGCCCGCCGCACCTGCCACGCCGAGGAAATCGCGCCGTTGCATGGCGGGGCTAGTGGGCCATGACCTTGCCCCACTCTTGCTCATAAGTGGTGACCAAGGTTTGGTTCGACAGACGATTCACTTCGGTCGGCACGCGTGCCATGTCGAGCGGAAAGTCGAACATCAAGGGCAGCGTCGAGGGCGACAGGAAGCGCAACCCCGGCGGCAACGCATCGGGCATCCGGTACGGCCGGCGGCTCGCGATGATGTAGCCCCATTCGCCGAAGCTGGGCACATGCGCGTGATACGGCGTGGCCCGCAGGCCGACCGATTCGACGGTGGTCGCCACGGTCCAGTAGCTCTTGCGCGCGACCAGCGGCGAAGTGGTCTGGATCACCGCATAGCCACTGGCCGAGAGGCGCTTTTCGAGCAGCGCATAGAAGCTGTTGGTATAGAGCTTGCCGATCGCGAAGTTGGTCGGATCGGGAAAATCGACCACGATCACGTCGAACATGTCGCCGGGTTGCTGCAGCCACTGGAACGCATCGGTGTTGACGATCTTCACCTTGGGCGACGACAGCGAATGGCCGTTGAGCGCGGACAGCGTTTCATGCGCGGTGAAGAGCTGGGTCATGTTCGGATCGAGCTCCACGAGCGTGACCGACTCGACCGAGGGGTACTTGAGAATCTCGCGCACCGCCATGCCGTCGCCGCCGCCGAGCACCGCGACCTTCTTGGGCGCCCCCTGCGCGGCCATCACCGGATGCACCAGCGCCTCGTGATAGCGGTACTCGTCGCGCTCGGCGAACTGCAGGTTGCCGTTCAGGAACAGGCGATGGCCGAGCTGGCCGCGCGTGACCACGATGCGCTGATAAGGCGAGGTGGCGCTGAAGACGATGCGGTCCTGGTAGAACTTGTCTTCCGCCAGCGTGGTGATGTGATCGGCCCCGACGAAGGCACCGAGCAGCGCGGCCAGCGCCACAAGACAGGCCAGCGCATGCGCCCCGATGCGGCGCAGCTCATGGCGAAACAGCCAGAGCGCCCACACCGCCACCGCGGCATTCATGAAACCGAACAGCAGGCCGGTGCGGATCATGCCGAGCTGCGGCACGAGGATCAGCGGGAACGCCACCGACACCGCGAGCGCGCCCAGGTAGTCGAAGGTCAGGACCTGCGACACCAGGTTCTTGAGCACGATGTTGCGCTTGAGGATGCGCATCACCAGCGGGATCTCGAGCCCGACCAGCGTGCCGACGACCATCACGAGGCCGTAGAGCAAGAGCCGGAAGGCGCTCGGCACGTAGGCGTTCGCGAGGAACAGGATCGCCGGCAGCGCGCCGCCGATCAGCGCCACGAGCAACTCGATGCGAAGGAAGTGCGCCGGCAGCTGGCGGTCGAAATAGCGCGAGAGCCAGGAGCCCACGCCCATCGCGAAGAGGTAGGTGCCGATGATGGTGCTGAACTGCAGCACCGAGTCGCCAAGCAGGTAGGAGCTCAGCGCCGCCGCGCTCAGTTCGTAGACCAGCCCGCAGGCTGCGACCACGAAAACGCTGGCGAGCAGTGCGATTTCGACGGGCTGCGGGCCGCGCGCGTCGGCAGGGCGCGCGGACATGGCCGCCTCCTCGCTCAATGGATTGCTGCGGCGACGATGATGCAGATGCCGAGGCTCATGGCGGCCACGACGAGGCCCAGCGCCACGTTCTGCTTCTCGACGATCTCGCCCCACAGGTCGTAGGGCGTGATCTTGTCGATGATCAGGAAGCAGAGCCAGAAGATCACCACGCCGATCAGCGCGTACACGAGCGATCCGAGGACCACGCCCGGTTTCAGCCATTCAAATCCCATGGGGACCTCCAGTCGTAGCAATAAGAAGTGAGATGAGCGACATCTTCGTCATTTGTGACCACCACCGCTCGAATAGCCGCCGTACGAACCGCCCGTACTGCGGTAGCCGCCCGCGGAGCTGCTGCTGCAAGTGCTCAGGATGATCAACAGGATGATGATGACGACGATGATGAGGATGATCGTGCCGCAGCCCAGGCCGGACGCGGCGCTCACCGGCAGCGCATCGCCGCGCTTGAACATGTCCTTCCTGGCGTCGAGCTTGAAGGCGGTCGCCACCGCGCCGCTGTCGAGCTTGCTGCCCGAGGACCAGGTCAGCTCGTTGGCCGAGCGCTCCATCGACAGCAGCGCGCCGCCGCTGGCGAAGTCGCGGTTGAAGGTTTTCTGCCCGCGCTCGACCTGCCAGTAGAACTCGCCCGCCACGTAGGTGGTCTCGGCGTTGTAGGCGTATTGCTGCTGGTAGCGCTTGCCGAGGTAGGTGGCAGTGCTGCCGCTCTCGGCCAGCACCGGCGCGCCGGTGGTCGGCTTGACCATGCTCCAGCCGTCCTCGGCGTCGACCAGGAAGCTGAAGCCGCGCTTCTTGTTGTAGAGCAGGTATTCGTCCCAGCCGAACATCTCGTCGTCGCCGGGCTCGGTGCCCATGCGGTGCTGGAAGCCGACCACCTGCCACTGCGCGCCCTGCAGCTGGCCCATGGTGCCGAGCGCGATGAGGGGGCGCACGGGTTCGTCCTGCGCGGCATGCCTGAGTTCGCCGCCGATGCCTTGCGACAGGTCGATGATGCTGTTGCACGAACCGCAGGTGATGCTCTTGCTGTCAGCCAGGTTGACGGTGACCGGCGAGCCGCAGTTGGGGCAGTTGAAGCTGCGGCCTTTTTCGTCCTTGGCGGATTCGTCGCGCAGGCCGGTGAGGTGCAGGTCCTCGAGCTGCACCGAGCGGCCGAGGCAGGCGCTGGGCGTGGCGGTGCCGTAGTCGATGCTGAGCACCAGCCCCTTGTCGTTGCGCAGCTCGACCATGGCGAAGGGGCGGCCGAGTTCGGGCAGGTGCGGCAACTCGCCCTGCGCGGACGTCAGCGCCACCTGCTCGTTCGAGGTGACGGTGTAGCTCTGGCCCGCGAAGGCGGTGGTGGCGCCGACGCGCAACTCGGTCCACGGCGGCGCGGCGCGCTGCAGATCGAAAGGCAGCGCGAAGACGTAGGCGCCGTTGTCCTCGCTGAGGATGGCGGTGCGGTCGCCGTCGAGCGCGGCGATCCATTCGGTCCAGCGGCCGCCGGGGTAGGTGTACTGCAGCCGGCCGATCAGCGTGAAGGGCTTGTCCTGGATGCGGCCGGCGGCGAACAGCTGCAGCGGGCTGAAGTCGTCGAACAGCTCGGCCATCTTGCCGGTGCGCGCGAGCGTGTCGCCCTGGCGCACGACGGTGCTCTGGCAGTAGGGACAGACCGCGTGCGTCGATTGCGCCGAACGGAATTCGACCGGCGCGCCGCAGCCGGGGCAGGGCGCGCGGTAGTAGCGTTGGTTGCCGTTTTCCTCAGCCATGGCAGCGAGAAACGACGGCTGCAGACATGGGGAATACCGTGCGACCGGCTACGCCGGGCCACAGGCATTGCCCCCTGCAAGGGGGGAGGAGAAGCGACACGAAGTGCGCGAAGCCGGAGGTTAGACCAGCTTTTTGAGGAGATCGGCCTTCTTGGCGTCGAACTCTTCCTGGGTCAGGATGCCCTTGGCCTTGAGCTCGCCCAGCTTCTCGAGCGTGGTCATCACGTCGGCCGGGCTGACCACGGCCACGGCGGGCTGGGAGGCGGCCGCGGTGGCGGCGGCTGCCGCCGCCGGTGCGCTCGGGCTCAGGCCCTGTGCGAGGTTCTGCGCCAGCACCTGGCCGAGCGCCACGCCGGCGCCCAGGCCCATCGCGTCGCCCGCGATGCCGCTGCCGCCCGCGGCGCCTTCGGCGAACTTCGGGATCGCCTGCGCCGTCTGGTACTGCATGAACTTGCCCATGTCGTTGCCGACCATGCCCATGCCGATCTTCTGGTCGAGGATCTTCTGCAGCTCTTCGGGCAGCGAGACGTTCTGGACCGTGATGTTCTCGAGCTTGATGCCGATCTTCTCGAACTCGGGCACGAGTTGCGCCGCGAGCGCCTGCGCAAACTGGATCTGGTTGGCCGCGAGGTCGAGGAAGGGCACGCCGCTGGAGGCGATGGCGTTGCTGATGTTCTGCAGCACCAGGCCGCGCAGCTGGCCGTCGAGGTCGGCCACGCTGTAGATGTCGCGCGTGCCCGAGATCTCGGTGTGGAAGGCCTTGGCATCGCCGATGCGGAAGGAGTAGTTGCCGAAGGCGCGCAGGCGCACGGCGCCGAAGTCCTTGTCGCGGATGGTGATCGGCTGGGGCGTGCCCCACTTCTGGTCGACCTGCTGGCGGGTGCTGAAGAAGTAGACGTCGCTCTTGAAGGGGGACTCGAAGAGCTTGTCCCAGTTCTTCAGGTACGTGAGCACGGGCAGCGTCTGCGTCGTGAGCTTGTACATGCCGGGGCCGAACACGTCGGCGACCTTGCCTTCGTTGACGAAGACGGCCACCTGCGACTCGCGAACGGTGAGCGAGGCGCCGTTCTGGATTTCCATCTCGGCCATCGGGAAACGCCAGGCCAGCGTGCCGTCGCCGGTCTCGGTCCACTGGATGATGTCGATGAACTGCTTCTTGATGAAATCCATCAGGGCCATGGTCGCTCCTCGTCGGGTTTTGTCTTAACCGTGCATATTGCCACATCGCCTTGACAACGCCTTGTGCTTTTGGTCATGCCTCGTCCCGGCCATCCGGCGTATGGCTTTCCGGGCCGAGGTCTACAATCGGCGCCCCCAGAAGAAGCGCCACCAGGAGCTACGGCACATGTCAGATTCGACCCCCTCGACCTCATCGACTCCCACGCCCGAAGACAAGCGCGCCGAGCTGCGCCGTGCCGCCCTCGAGTACCACGAGTTTCCCGTCCCCGGCAAGATCGCCATCGCGGCGACCAAGCAGATGCTCAACCAGCGCGACCTGTCGCTGGCCTACTCGCCCGGCGTGGCCGCGCCCTGCGAGGAAATCGTCAAGGACCCGGCCAACGCTTTCAAGTACACGTCGCGCGGCAACCTCGTGGGCGTCATCAGCAACGGCACCGCGGTGCTGGGCCTGGGTGACATCGGCCCGCTGGCTTCCAAGCCGGTGATGGAAGGCAAGGGCGTTCTCTTCAAGAAGTTCGCCGGCGTCGACGTGTTCGACATCGAGATCGACGAGAAGGACCCGGCCAAGCTGGTCGAGATCATTGCCGCGCTGGAGCCCACCTTCGGCGCCATCAACCTCGAGGACATCAAGGCGCCCGACTGCTTCTACGTCGAGCGCGAGCTGCGCAAGCGCATGAAGATCCCGGTGTTCCACGACGACCAGCACGGCACGGCCATCACCGTGGCCGCCGCCATGCTCAACGGCCTGAAGGTCGCGGGCAAGGACATCGCCGAGGTCAAGCTGGTCACCTCGGGCGCGGGCGCCGCGGCGCTGGCCTGCCTGAACCTGCTGCTCAAGGTCGGCCTGAAGCGCGAGAACGTGTTCGTCACCGACCTGGCCGGCGTGGTCTACGAAGGCCGCGAAGAGCTGATGGACGACGACAAGCGCCAGTACATGCAGAAGACCGACCTGCGCAAGCTGTCGGAAGTGATCGTGGGCGCCGACGTGTTCCTCGGCCTGTCGGCCGGCGGCGTGCTGAAGCCCGAGATGGTGTCGAAGATGGCCGCCAAGCCGGTGATCTTCGCGCTGGCCAACCCGAACCCGGAAATCGCGCCCGAAGACGCCCATGCGGTGCGCCCCGACGTGATCATGGCCACGGGCCGCACCGACTACCCGAACCAGGTCAACAACGTCCTGTGCTTCCCGTACATCTTCCGCGGCGCGCTCGATTGCGGGGCGACCACGATCACCGACGAGATGGAAATCGCCGCGGTGCGGGCCATCGCCGACCTGGCGCAAGCCGAGCAGAGCGAGCGCGTGGCGGCCGCCTACGCCGGCGAAAAGCTGTCTTTCGGCCCCGAATACCTGATTCCGAAGCCCTTCGATCCGCGTCTCATGATGAAGATCGCGCCGGCGGTGGCCAAGGCGGCCGAGGAAAGCGGTGTGGCGTCGCGTCCGATCAAGGACATGGACGCCTACCGCGACAAACTGCAGAACTTCGTCTACGCCTCGGGCACGACGATGAAACCGATCTTCGAAGCGGCCCGCCGGGCGCAGAAGAAGCGGGTGGCCTACTGCGAAGGCGAGGAAGAGCGCGTGCTGCGCGCCGCCCAGATCGTGGTCGACGAAGGCATCGCCCGCCCGACGCTGATCGGCCGCCCGGCCATCATCGCCCAGCGCATCGAGAAATTCGGCCTGCGCCTGAAGGAAGAGCTGGACTACGACGTCGTCAATGTCGAGCAGGACCACCGCTACCGCGACTTCTGGCAGACCTACCACCGCATGACCGAGCGCAAGGGCCAGACAGTGCAAACGGCCAAGATCGAGATGCGCCGCCGCCTCACGCTGATCGGCGCGATGCTGCTGCACAAGGACGAGGTCGACGGCATGATCTGCGGCACCTGGGGCACCACGCTGATCCACCTGCACTACATCGACCAGGTGATCGGCAAGCGCCCCGGCGGCTGCGAGAGCACCCCGCAAGACGTGCCGGTGTACGCCTGCATGAACGGCCTGCTGCTGCCCGACCGCCAGGTGTTCCTGGTCGACACGCACGTCAACTACGACCCTTCCCCCGAAGAGCTGGCCGAGATCACGACGATGGCGGCCGAGGAAATGATGCGCTTCGGCCTCAAGCCCAAGGCGGCGCTGCTGTCGCATTCCAACTTCGGCACCAGCAACGAGCCCAGCGCCATCAAGATGCGCAAGACGCTCGACCTGCTGCGCGTTCAGGCGCCCTGGCTCGAGGTCGACGGCGAAATGCACGGCGACGTGGCCCTGGACAGCAAGCAGCGCGCGGTCGTCATGCCGCACAGCGCACTGGCGGGCGACGCCAACCTGTTGGTTTTTCCGAACATCGACGCGGCCAATATTTCGTACAACCTGCTCAAGACGGCGGCCGGCGGCAACATCGCGATTGGCCCGGTGCTGCTGGGCGCGGCCAAACCTGTGCACATTCTCACGGCCAGCGCGACTGTTCGGCGCATCGTGAACATGACAGCCTTGACAGTGGCGGACGCAAACGCCGAGAGATAGGCCATTTGGCGAGAGTGGTCACCAACTTTAGGTGCCACTTTCAGCCCCTGCGACTGCTCAAACTTTGGGCAGTCGCTTGCTATTTTCGCCAGCGTGGTGCACACTCGCGGGCTTGAATTTGCGGGTTAACCCCGAGGTTGAGCGCAATTCGAACCCCCCGCTCTTTTCTTGTGGTGTCCCATGGCGGCTTACGCCTCGATCACGTCCTCTGTCACAAAGTTTGCGCTCACCAGCCTGATGCTGGCGGCGTTGACGACGGGGGCCGAAGCCCGCGGATGGTTCGGCGCCGGAAAAACGTCCGCTGAGGGATCGATTGCGCTGACCGACCTGCCGGTCCAGGGCCAACGAACCTACCAGGCCATCCTGAGCGGCGGCCCCTTCCGGTACGAAAAGGACGGCACGGTATTTGGCAATCGCGAGCGTCTCCTGCCGCCGGCACGGCGTGGCCACTACCGCGAGTACACGGTGGCAACGCCCGGTTCCCGCAGCCGGGGTGCCCAACGAATTGTCTGCGGCGGCGAGCAGCCCACGACACCCGAGGCCTGCTGGTACACGGCAGACCACTATGCAAGTTTCAGACGGATTGCGCCATGAGCGATGAAAACGACCTGAGCGGCGCCCCGAAGCGCCCCGAAGAAATGATGATGACTATGGAAAGACCAGCGGAGATGACCCTATCCCTTCGTGCCGTACGCCCGAACATCGTGCAATCGATCCGCGCGTTCCGCGTGAACGACCTGCAGGACGCCGCCAATGCGGCCGGCCAGCACTTCCTGTATGCGAACCTGGGCAATGCCCAGACCAAGCAGGACGTGCTGGACCTGATCGCCCAGCAGTTCACCTTCCCGGCGCACTTCGGCAAGAATTTCGACGCGCTGTACGACTGCATGACCGATCCGTTGCATAAATCGGGCCCGCAGCCTGGTTTTGTCATCGTTCTCGAGCAGATCCCGGCCAACGCCAAGTTCGACAAGGAAGCGCGCGAGCAGCTGCTCGACATCTTCCGCGACGCCTCGGACTACTGGGGCGACCGCAAGGTCCCCTTCCGGTGCTTCTATTCTTTTCTGTAGCCCGTTCTGCATCCACCAGCCAAGCAGAACGGGCGAACGAGGCTCAGCCGAATGCTGAAACCCTCGATGGCATCGAAGTCAACAACACCGCCGCAACGGCCGCCGCCAGCACCGAGCCGGCCGGCGAAAAAATGCCGACCGACAAACTGGTCGACGTTTCGCCCCTGGCGCTGCGCATGAGCAGCCCCTTCAACGCGGGCTACTGGCTGGCCGCCGCGTAAAGAGGTTCGCCCCCAGGCTTCGCGCACTTCGTGTCGCTTCGCCTTCCCCCTTCCGGGGGCGGTGCCTACCGACCGGCGAAGCCGGATCGGTGGCACCCTGGATTGAAAGGCCCGTCGTCGACGGGCCTTTTTTATTTGGGGACAGCCTGGGCGAGAGCGACGTATTCGGCCACCGGCACTTCCTCGGCGCGGCGCTGGGGGTCGAATTCCCCCTCGAAGCCGTGCGCCTCCAGCCATTTGCCCAATGTGTGCCGCAGGATCTTGCGACGCTGGCTGAAGGCCACCTGCACGATCTCGCCGAGCCGCGCCGCGTCGACGGCCGGCGGCTCGCCAAGCGGCACCATCCGCACCACGGCGCTGTCCACGCGCGGCGGCGGGTCGAAGCTTTCGGGCGGCACGAACAGCACGTTTTCCATGGCGTAGCGCCACTGCAGCATCACGCTCAGGCGGCTGTAGTCCGAAGTGGCGGGCTTGGCCACCATGCGGTCGATCACTTCCTTTTGCAGCATGAAATGCTGGTCCGCGATCAGGTGGGCAAAGCCCAGCAGATGGAACAGGATCGGCGTCGAGATGTTGTAGGGCAGGTTGCCGACCACGCGCAGCGGCTTCGACGCCTTGGCCGCCAGTTCGGCGAAATCCACCTTCAGCACGTCGGATTCGATGACCTCGAGTTGCGGATGGTCACGCAGGCGCTTGGCCAGGTCGCGGTCGAGCTCGATGACCGTCAGGCGGCCGAGCCGCTCGACCAGCGGCTGCGTCAGCGCCGCGAGCCCCGGCCCGATCTCGACCATCGCATCGCCGGGCTGCGGCGCGATCTCGTGCACGATCGCATCGATGATCCCGCCGTCGGACAGGAAATGCTGCCCGAATCGCTTTCTGGCGATATGTGCCATGTCGTCGAGCCGTTCGTCGTCAGTTCGTGAAAGAGGCTGTTCGCCAGAAACACTGCGGAACCGGCTGCGCCGGGCCGCTGGTGTTGCCCCCTGCAAGGGGGTGGGCGAAGCGACACGCAGTGCGCGCAGCCTGGGGGTATGCCATCAGGACTGCGGCGCTTCGCGGTACTCGACGTAGGCGCGTGCGCGCACTTCCTGCACCCAGGTGGTGAAGGCTTCCTCGATCCGCTGCTCGCGCAGCACGTTGCGTGCGGCTTCGCGCTGCTCCGACTGGCTCAGCTTGGCATCGCGGCGGCTGACCACCTGGATCAGGTGCACGCCGAAGCGCGACACCACCGGATCGCTGATCTGGCCCGGCGCGAGACGGTCCATGGCCTCTTCGAACTCGGGCACGAACTGGCCCGGACGCGACCAGCCGAGGTCGCCGCCTTCCTTGGCGCTGGCGTCCTGCGAGTTGTCGCGCGCGAGGCCGGCAAATTCGGCGGTGCCGGCCTGCAGGCGGCGCTTGAACTCCGCGAGCTGCGCCACCGCCTGCGCCGTCGTGCGCTTGGGGTCGTTGAGCAGCAGGATGTGGCGCACCTGGGTCTGCGTGACGGTCGCGTCGAGCGAGCCGATCTGCGCCTTGGCCAGGACCTTGAGCACATGGAAGCCGGCGCTGGAGCGAACCGGCCCGGCAATGCCGTTCACCGCCGTCGACTGCACGGCATCGACGAACAGCGGCGGATAGCGGTCGGCGCTGCGCATGCCGATCGCGCCGCCATTGGCACGGTCGGGCGAATCGGAGGTCTCGCGCACCAGCTTGGCGAAGTCTTCGCCGGAACGGGCGCGCTCCGCGATGCCCTGCGCCTTTTTCTGTGCGGCGGCCACTTGCGCGTCGGTGGCGTTCTCGGGCAAGGCCACGAGCACCTGCGCGAGATTGAGGTTCTGCAGAGCCGCGTTCTTGACGGCCGAATTGCGCTGGTCGCGCAGGTATTCGTCAGCCTCGGTGTCGCTGATCTTGACCTTCGACTCGACCTCGCGGTCGCGCAGGCGCGTGAGCAGCAGCTGGTCGCGCAGGTCGTTGCGGAACTCCCGCAGCCCGATGCCTTCGGCCACCACGCGGCGGCGCAACTCGACCAGGCTGATCTCGTTCTGGCGCGCCACGGTCTGCTCGGCCTGGTCGATGGCCACTTCGTCGACCTTGATGCCGTTTTCCTTCGCGACCTGGAGCTGTGCACGCTCCGAAATCAGGCGCTCGAGCACGAGCCGCGTGAGCTCGGCACGCGGCACGCGTTCGGCGTCGGCGTTTTCCCTGAGCAGGCGCGTCACCCGCGATTGCACCTCGGTGTTGGTGATCGGCTCGGAATTGACCAGCGCGACGATGTACTCCGCCGAGCGCTGCACGGGTGCCGCTGCGGGTGCCGCCGGGGCGCGCGCCGCGGGCGGGCCGAGGCGTGGACCGGCGCGCATGATGTCCGTGATGCCGCTGCCAGGGCGCAAGCCCTGCGCACCCGACGTTGCAGCCATTGCCGCAAGGCAGCCCAGGGTGATGATGGAACGGATGTGTTTCATGGCGTTGCTCAGTCAGTCGTCTCAGTCGTAGTTGGTGAAGCGGCTCGGTGCTTCGCCAGGTTGGCGCAGGGGTTCGTAGCGCTGGATGTTCTGCCGCAGGGTCTGCATCGGGCTCGATCCGATGCTGGAGAAGCCGACGAATTCGAGCTGGAACATGATGCGGGTGTTGGCCGTCACCTGGCCGGTGGTGATGCGCTGCAGCACCACGCGTCCGATCCAGCAGCAGCCGTCGTACTCGAGGCCGAGCACGCCGTCCGTGAGTTTCTTGTCCTGCAGGTCGTAGTTGAGACGGCCCACCGCGTACCAGCGTCCGCCGCCCTGGCCCTTGCCGGGGCCGAGGTTCTTGCCCTTGTCGCCCCACAGGTCGTTGAGCGGCCATTGCCAGCCCAGGTCGATCGACTTGTTGCCGTCGGTTGCCGTCGGCGTGCTCGGCGCCTGGTAGCGAAACGCGGCGCTGAGGTTGTGGTACGGCTCGGGGTTGTAGCGCGCGGTGAGGGCCGAGCGGGTCGACCGGCGCGTGTCGGGGTTGTACTGGACGACGGCGTCCGTGCTCCACTTCGGCGTCCAGTTGATCTGGCCGCCGACGAGGAAGTCGCTCGCGCGGTCGGTGACCGGCACGCCGCCGGGCAGCGTGACCTTCTGGTCGGCGAAGCGCAGCCGCTGCGCAATGCCGACACGCGCCGCCTCGACGCCGGTATCGGGATCGATCAGGCGGGAGGTCACGCCCAGCGTGAGCGCGTTGGTGTCGGAGACGCGGTCGTTGCCCGAGAAGGCATTCTCGGTATAGATGGTCGCAAAGCTGAAGTCGTTGGCCGCCGAGTCGTAGTTCGGCAGCATGCTCTGGTTGCGGTACGGCGTGTAGACGTAGTACGCGCGCGGCTCCAGCGTCTGGCGGAAAGCGCGGCCGAAGTAGCTGGCGTCGCGTTCGAAGATCAGGCCGCTGTCGAGGCTGAATGTCGGCACCGTCCGGTTGGACGAGGTCGGGAAGAAATACAGCGAGTTCGCGTTGTAGGGCACGCCGTTGACGTACTGGACCCCGTTGACCGTGAGCTTCGGAATGTCCGCCTGCGGCAGGTAGTAGTTGTAGGAGGCCGCGTGCAGCTGCAGCTTCGGAATGACGAAGGAACTCGGCGTGATGAACGGCCGGCTGATCGAGGCCACCGCGAGGGCGCGATCCCCGTCGGGCTGCGACTGCTGGTTGATGTCGAAGCCCGGCTGGCCGCTCAGGATGGTGTTGACGCGGAAACGCGTGTAGTCGAGGTTCAGCGAGACGTCGAAGCCGTGCCAGTCGTACTTGTTGTAGTTGGCCGTGATCTGCGGCATCCGGTCGTACGACGGCACGATGGGCGACAGGTTGTACTGCAGCGTCTGGTAGCGCAGCGCACGGATGCCGCCGCTCCAGTCGCCCTTGCTCCAGTTGAGCGCCCCATCGTTCGACAGCTGGCGCTGCGCCAGCGTCGGCGTGCGCGTGAAGTCGCGCCAGTAGTCGTTGTCGCTGACGCGGTTGATGTTGATGTTGGCCGACAGCGAATCGAGACCGAGCGCCTTGGCGTCGAAATCCTGGTGGTGGTTTGCCCAGAGGCCCCAGCGCTTGGTGCTGCCAGGCCGCGTCGTCAGGTCCTTGGCCTGGATTTTTCCATCGGCCAGCTGCTGGAGCTCGGAGGCGTGCAACTCGTTGTAGCGCTGGCCCACCAGCCGGTCGCTGCCCATCAGGTCCAGGCGAACGCTGCCGCTGTATTCCTTCTCCAGGTACCGAAATTCGCTGCCCAGGTTGAGGCCGCGCTTGCTCATGACGGTCGGCGTGAACGTGGCGTCGCGATTGGGCGCGATGTTCCAGTAGTACGGCTGCGCAATCTCGACGCCGTTGGTGTTGTCGATGCCGATCGTGGGCGGCAGCAGGCCGCTCTTGCGCGCGTTGGACAGCGGAAAGCTCACGCTCGGGATCGGCGGCGTGCTGATGCCCATGAAACTCAGGCGCGCATTGGTGGCGACGCCCTCGTTTTCCTCGGTGTCGGTGGTGATCGTGGCCGCAGTCAGCAGCCAGGCCGGCATCCAGCCCGGGAAGTCTTCGCGGCGGCAGGTGGTGTAGGTGGCGCGCCGGGCGATCGACACGTTGGAATCGACGAAGTCGATGCGCTCCGCCTCGCCGTGCCCGCCATTCGCCAGAAAGCGGTAGCGCACGTTGTTGAAGAAGCCTTCGAAGGTCTCGAGCTTGAGCTCCAACTCGGGTCCCTCGTACACGTTGCCGGACTGGTTGACCCGCACGTTGCCCGTGGCCTTCGCCCGGTCGTCGGGCTGGTAGTACTCGAGGCGGTCGGCGGTGATGGCAACGGGGCCGCGCCGCAGCGTGGCATTGCCCTCGACCACGGTTTCGAGGTCGGGCCGGCCGGACATGCGGTCGCCGGTGACGAGGCTGGGCAGCTGGCCGCGCTCCGTGGGCGGCACGATTTCTGTCAGCAGCGGGGTGCGTTTGAGCGTCAGGGGACCGTCGAGCCCGCCGGCAGACTGCGCGGACGCACCATGCGCATGGAGCAGCGCGAGCGACAACACGGCCAGCGGCAGCGGCGGACTGGAGCGTCGCAGGGCAACACGTCGGCTCATCAAGCCTCCTGCCTGGCCGTTCCGAGAAAAGCCCGCGGCTCTCCCGAGGAGAGCAGCGAGCGCACAAGGTGCCAAGCGTGAGGGCGTTGGGTCGTAGGCATCGGTTCGGAACGAAAGATCGTCGGGGGAGACGGCGCGGCAGGCCGGCGGGTTGCAGGGGCCGGCAGCAACCTGTTCGATCGGTGGCCGACCGGAGGGGTTGCCGCGCCAGGCGGATTTGTAGAATCGATTATCCATGACAGCACCCCCGCCCCCGGCCTCATTGGCCCCACGCCCCGCCGAGCCCCTTCTCTGGACAGATCCGCAGCGGGCCGAAGTGTTCCGGGGCTGGCTGTCCGGCATTGCCGCCGCCCACCATCTGCTGCCGGACACGGTGCGGCTCGCCTCGGCCGATGCGAGCTTTCGCCGCTATTTCCGTGTCGACACCACCCTGCCCGAGGCGCCGACGCGCATCGTGATGGACGCCCCGCCGGACAAGGAAAACAGCGAGCCCTTCGTCCAGGTGGCCAGGCTGATGGCCGAGGCCGGCGTGACCGCGCCGCAGGTGCTCGAGTGGGACCGCCCGAACGGTTTCCTGCTGCTCGACGACCTGGGCCGCGAGACCATGCTCGACGTGATCGATCCGGCCCATGCGGATGCCAGCCGCCCGCGCTACGACCAGGCCATCGACGCCTTGATCCGCTGGCAGCTGGCCTCCCGGCCCGGTGTGCTGCCGCCCTACGACCGGGCGCTGCTCGAGCGTGAATTGGCGCTCTTTCCCGAGTGGTACATCGGGCGCCACCGCGGCATGGCCATCGAGGGCAAGCTGAAGGAGCGGCTCGAGCGCAGCTTCAAGCTGATCGTGGAGAGCAACCTCGCCTCGCCCAGCGTCTACGTGCACCGCGACTTCATGCCGCGCAACCTGATGATCGGCAACGGCACCACCCTGGGCGTGCTCGATTTCCAGGATGCGGTCTACGGCCCGATCACCTACGACATCGCCAGCCTGATGCGCGACGCCTTCCTGAGCTGGGACGAGGAGTTCGTGCTCGACATCACCGTGCGCTACTGGCAGGCGGCGCGCAAGGCCGGGTTGCCGGTCGACCCCGATTTCGGCGCCTTCTACCGGGCGGTGGAGTGGATGGGCCTGCAGCGCCACCTCAAGGTCGCCGGCATCTTCGCGCGCCTCACGCTGCGCGACGGCAAGCCGCGCTACCTGGCCGACACGCCGCGTTTCATCGCTTACATTCGCGCCACCGCGAGCCGGTACATGGAGCTGACGCCGCTGCTGCGCGTGATCGACGAGGTCGAGGGCAGCACGGCAGTCACCGGCTTCGCCTATGGCCGAGTCTGAAGAAAAGCTTAAAAAGAACCGCCTGTGACGCCCGCACAACGGCCGTCTCTCGCTCCTGATTTCATCGCATGCCCCGTTTCCACTGTTCCGTGCCGTTGAGCGCCGGCGCCGCATTCGCGCTGCCGGCCGGGGCTGCACGCCACGTGCAGGTGCTGCGGATGCAGCCCGGCGACGCGCTGACCCTGTTCGACGGTTCGGGGGGCGAGTACGAAGCCACGGTCGAACGCATGGGCCGCAGCGACGTCTCGGTGACGGTCGGCGCCCACCGGCCGGTCGAGCGCGAGGCGGCCCGCGCCGTGCACCTTGCCGTCGGCATGCCGGCCAACGAGCGCATGGACTGGCTGGTCGAGAAGGCCACGGAACTGGGCGCCGCGAGCATCCAGCCGCTGGCCACGGCCCACGGCGTGCTGCGGCTGTCGGGCGAACGCGCCGAGAAAAAACGGGCGCACTGGGAAGCCATCGCCATCGCCGCCTGCGAGCAATGCGGCCGCAACCGCGTGCCGGTGATTCATCCGGTGCGGTCTTTTTCGGGCAACTCCGGCTGGATCGATGCGCAGGGCGCCGGCGGCGAGGGCGCTGCCGCGCGCTTCGTGCTGAGCCTGGCCGAGGGCACGCGGAGCATCGCTTCGGCCATCGCGGCACACGCGCCGGACAACCGCGGCGTGCTCGTGCTGAGCGGCCCCGAAGGCGGCCTCAGCGCCGCCGAGGAGCAGGAAGCCACCGCACGCGGTTTTGCGCCGGTCACGCTCGGACTGCGCGTGCTGCGCGCCGAGACCGCGGCGCTTGCGGCCCTGGTGTCGCTGGGCGGACCGTAGGGGGTGTTTTCCGCGACGCGCGCGCGGAAAGGGTGCGGAACAATGGCCGCTTCGCCTGTTCACCACGACACAAAGAAGGACCTTCCGCCCATGTCCCGTTCGCTCCGCGCGCTCCGTCTCGCCCCCCTCGTCCTCGCCGCGCTGTGCGTCGCGCACGGTGTTCATGCGCAGAGTGCGGCCGTCGCGCCCACGCCATCACAGGTCAGCCCTGAGGTCGACAAGGCCTACACCCAGCTGATGGCTTCGCCCGCGATCCAGAAGCTGCTGGACGCGGTCAAGGCCGACCACGAGCGCGCGGTCGAGGACCTGAAGATGCTGACGGAGATCGAGGCGCCGCCCTTCAAGGAACAGAAGCGCGCCGAGGCCTTCCTCGCGCGCATGAAGGCGCTGGGCCTCGCCGACGCGAAGATCGACGCCGAAGGCAACGTGGTCGGCCTGCGCAAGGGCACGGGCCACGGCCCGAAGCTGCTGATCTCGGCCCACCTCGACACGGTGTTTCCCGCCGGCACCGATGTGAAGGTGAAGGAGCGCGACGGCCGGCTCTACGCCCCCGGCATCTCGGACGACACGCGCGGCCTCTCGGTGCTGCTGTCGTGGCTCAAGGTGCTCAACGACAACAAGGTGCAGACGGTGGGCGACCTGCTGATCGTGGGCAATGTCGGCGAGGAAGAGCTGGGCAACCTGCGCGGCATCAAGGCGATTTTCCGCGACCACCTCGACATCGACGGCATGGTGGGGCTGGAGCCCTCGCCCGAGGGCCACGTGCTGGTTCTCGGCACCGCGAGCCACCGCTATGAAGTCACGTTCAAGGGCCCGGGCGGCCACAGCTTCGGTGCCTTCGGCCAGGTGCCCAGCGCGATCCATGGCATGGGCCGCGCGATCGCCAAGATCGCCGAGGTGCGCACGCCCAGCTTCCCGAAGACCACCTTCACCGTCGGCATTGTCGGCGGCGGCACCTCGGTCAACACCATCGCGCCCGATGCGCGCATGGCGATCGACATCCGCTCGGACGACATGGCCTCGCTGCTCGAAACGGAAAAGAAGATCCTCGCGGCCATCGACGAGGCCGTGGCCGAAGAGAACAAGCGCTGGAACGTGACGACACTGAGTGCAAGCCACAAGCTGATCGGCGACCGGCCCGGCGGCCGCACCCCCTCCGACTCGGCGATCGTCGAGGCCGCCACCCGCTCGAACACGGCTTTCGGCCAGAAGACGCTGCTGCGCGGAGGCAGCACGGATGCCAACGTGCCGATCTCGCTGGGCATTCCGGCCATCATCATCGGCGGCGGCGGCAAGTCCGCCGGTTCCCATGCCCTGAGCGAGTCGATCGACGTGACAGATGCATGGAAAGGCGCGCAGAATTCGCTCGTGACCGTGCTCGGACTCGTGGGCGTGCAGGGGGTCACTCCTGGGTTGCTGCCCAAACGCGCGGCACGTACCAAGTAATTTGTCACGTTGCAAGTTCGAAAGTGGGCACTCCACTTCCGGCTTGTGGCCCGTCGCGCGGGAAAATGCAGACGGTTCTGTCACACACCAAGGAAATGGCCATGGGATTGCTCGATTCGGTACTCGGTCAAGTGCTAGGAGGCGCTGCGCAACAGCAGCAACCGCAAGGCGGAGGCATCGGGGGATTGGGAGATCTCGGCGGCCTGGCCGGCGCACTGGGCGGCCTGCTCGCCAACAACGGCGGTCAAGGCGGCCTGGGTGGCCTGGTCTCGAAGTTCGAGCAGGCCGGCATGGGCGATGTCATCGGCTCGTGGATCGGCAAGGGGGAAAACCAGCCGGTCTCCGGCGACCAGCTGCAGAACGCGCTGGGCAGCGACACCATCGCCAGCATCGCCGCCAAGCTCGGCATCAACGCGCAAACGCTGCTGCCGATGCTGGCCACGATGCTGCCGGCCCTCATCGACCAGCTCACTCCGCATGGCAAGGTGCCCGATCAAGGGCTCGGAAACAATGAAGATCTGCTGGGTTCGCTCAGCGGCTTGCTGCAAGGCAGGCAGTCCTGAGCGAGGCCTGCCTCATCAAGGAGTCCGGCGCCCGCGAGGGCGCTTTTTTTTGGCCGCTTCCTGGCCGATTCCGGCTGGCGCAACGGGCTCGAATCACGTAAAACCTCTGCCTCCGATCACCGACTCCATCCAGCCGTCTCCCTCTCCATGAACCGCAACCTCTGGCTGCTCGCCATCTGCCAGGGCCTGTTCCTGACCAACAACGTCACCTTCATCGCCATCAACGGGCTGGTGGGCCTGAGCATCGCGCCCCAAGGCTGGATGGCGACGCTGCCGGTCATGGGCTATGTGGTGGGCGGTGCGCTCACCACGGGGCTGGTGGCGCGCACGCAGCAGCGTTTCGGGCGCCGCGGGTCGTTCCAGATCGGGCTGGCGGTGGCACTGGGGTCGGCGTTGCTGTGCGCATTCGCGGCGATCTCGAAAAACTTCTGGCTGCTGTGCTTCGCGACGGTGGTGGCCGGCTACTACAACGCCAATGCCGGGCTCTACCGCTTTGCAGCGGCCGAACTGGCGGCGCCGGCGTGGCGCGAGAAGGCGGTGTCGGTGGTGATGGCCGGCGGGCTGATCGGCGCGGTGGCCGGCCCCAACCTCGCGTCCGCCACGCGCGGGGTGTTCGCCGTGCCGTTCGCAGGCGCCTACATCGCACTGGCGGCGGTGGCCCTGCTGTCGATGGCGGTGATGCGCTTCATCGATTTCCCCACCACGCTGACCCGCCAGCAGGCGCTGGGAGGACGGCCGCTGGCGGAAATCGTGCGGCAGCCGGTGTTCATCGTTGCCGCCGCGGCGGGCGCGCTGAGCTACGGCGTGATGAACCTGCTGATGGCGGCCACGCCCATCGCGATGCAGATCTGCAGCCTGCCTTTTTCCGACGCCGCGCTGGTGCTCGAATGGCACGTGATCGGCATGTTCGCGCCGGGCTTCTTCACCGGCCACCTGATCCGCCGTTTCGGCGCGCTGCCCGTGATGGGCGTCGGGCTGGTGCTCAATTTCAGCTGCATCGTGGTTGCGCTGTCGGGCGTGGAGCTGCAGCACTTCCTCGTGGCGCTGTGCCTGCTGGGCGTGGGCTGGAATTTCCTCTTCACCGGCAGCACGACGCTCTCGCTCACGGCCTACACGGCGCAGGAGCGCGACCGGGCCCAGGGCGCGCTCAACTTCTGCGTGTTCGCAACGCTGGCACTGACCTCTTTCGCCTCGGGCGTGCTGGTCACGACACAGGGCTGGCAGTTGCTGAACTACGGCTCGCTGGTGCCGGTGATGCTCACGGGCGCAGCGCTGCTGTGGCTTGCGCAGACGCGGCGGCGCGCGGCCGCTGCCAACGCCTGAAACGGCCCGGTCAGTTCGGCGGGAAGCGCTCGTCGAGCCAGCGCTTCAGCGCGGCGAACACGGGCTCGGCGTCCAGCTCGTTGAAGATCTCGTGGTACAGGGTCTCGAAGCACTGGGCTTCGACCATGCCGCTGGGCGCGGCCGCGGCCGCAAACGCGCGGCTCGCAGCCGGCAGCACGAGGCGGTCGCCACCCGCATAGACCAGCAGCGTGGGAACCGGCCAACGCGCCGCCGCCTGCTGCACCGTGGCCCCTTCGTACGCCAGGAAGCGTGCGAGCCGGCTGCCGATGCGGTCGTGCGTGAGCGGATCGTCGCGATAGGCCTGCACCACGGCGCGGTCGTGCGAGAGATAGTTGTCGTCCAGCCCGTTGCCGAGACGCAGGTTCGGCGCAATGCGCGGGAGCACCGCGAGCAGCGCTTTCTGGAACCCGCTCAGCCCCGGATCGAGTCCCGGCGACGACAGCACCAGCCCGTCGACCGTCCGCACCCCGCGCGCCACCAGGCTCGCCGCGACCAGCCCACCCAGGCTGTGGCCCAGCAACACCAGCGGCAGCCCGGGGTTCTCGCGGCGCGCATCGTCGATCACCAGCGCGAGATCGTCGAGCAGCCGAAGCTCGCTCGGCAATGCGCCGCGCGCGCCGGTCGATTCGCCATGTCCGTGATGGTCGTGCGCCCACACCGCAAAGCCCCATTCGTGCAGGAACTCCGCCAGCGCGTGGTAGCGGCCGGCATGCTCGCCGAGCCCGTGCACCACCACGACCACCGCCCGCGCCGGACCGGGTGCGGGCAGACGGCGCAGGGCCAGCGTCTCGCCGTCCGGCGTGGACAGCGACACGCGCTGCGGCAAGGGCAGTGCTTCGCTCAAGCCGCCACCGGCTCCCTGGCGGCGGCGCGGTGCGCAGCCGGCAAGGCGGCAATCACCTCGGCCACGGCGGCCGTCAGCTTCTTGGCATAGGGCACATGCAGGAACTCGTTGGGTCCGTGCGCATTGCTCTTCGGTCCGAGCACGCCGCACACCATCATCTGGGCCTTCGGGAAGCCGGCGCTCAGCATGTTCATCAGCGGGATCGTGCCGCCCTGGCCGATGTAGCCGCAGGACGCGCCGAAGTGCGCCTGCGAGGCCTTGTTGAGCGCATCCTCGAACCACGGCGTGATCGTTGGCGCGTTCCAGCCGGTGGCGCCGCCGTTGCTTTCGAAGGTGACGCGGGCCTGGTAGGGCGCGTTGTCCTCGAGCAGCGTCTTGAGGTTCTGCACCGCCTCGGCCGCATCGATCAGCGGCGGCAGGCGCAGCGAGAGCTTGAACGCGGTGTAGGGACGCAGCACGTTGCCCGCATCCTTCAGCGCCGGAAAGCCTTCGGCGCCGGTCACCGACAGCGTGGGCTTCCAGGTGCGGTTGAGCAGCGCCTCCACCGGGTCGGTGGTGGTCGGCAGCGCGAACATGGTCGAGCCGCCGCAGTCGTAGTGCGCCCACGGAAAGCGCTTGTAGACCTCTTCGCCGAGGATGGCGGCGGTGGCCCTGGCCTGCGCCAGGCGGTCGGCCGGCACTTCGCAATGGAAGCTCGCGGGCAGCAGGCGGCCGGTGGCGCTGTCTTCCAGACGGTCGAGCACCTGTCGCATGATGCGAAAGCTCGAGGGCACGAGCCCCGATGCGTCGCCCGAGTGGATGCCTTCGGTCAGCACTTCGACCTTGAGCGTGCCGCTGGCCATGCCGCGCAGCGAGGTGGTGAGCCACAGCTGGTCGTAGTTGCCGGCGCCGGAGTCGAGGCAGATCACCAGTTCGACGTTGCCCAGCCGGGGACGCAGTGCGTCGACATACGGCAGCAGGTCGTAGGAGCCGCTTTCCTCGCAGGTCTCGATCAGGCCCACGATGCGCGGATGCGCCGCGCCCTGGTTCTTGAGCGCCTGAAGCGCGGCGATGCTGGCGTAGACCGCATAGCCGTCGTCGGCACCGCCGCGGCCGTAGAGCAGGCCGTTCTCGTACTTGGGCGTCCAGGGGCCGAGGTCGTTGCGCCAGCCGGTGAACTCGGGCTGCTTGTCGAGGTGGCCGTACATCAGCACGG